>ERZ791737.126-NODE-126-length-95436-cov-4.962812_pt1 | contig 95436 bp, 74 predicted proteins | sample MGYA00510042_ERZ791737 | MGnify/ENA primary metagenome ERZ791737 (study PRJEB30046, sample SAMN00791965) | human gut metagenome | study: EMG produced TPA metagenomics assembly of the A metagenome-wide association study of gut microbiota in type 2... | reverse complement strand
CGTCGGATTCATAACCCGGAGGTCTCGAGTTCAATTCTCGATCCCGCTACAAGCATAAATGAAGGAAGCTCAATGAGCTTCCTTTTTTATTTCCATATAATACAACATTTTGAATGTCAACATTAACCCAAATCCACGATGAAGTCTAATGACCAATTTGGGTTAAAAATATTCAGGGGCTGCACCCCGCGAGGTGTAGCCCCTGAACTATATATTTCTGTAATCAGAGCGTTATTTTGTTTCGCCGAAAAGTACGTCTACGCCCTGAATGAATCGGATATCGCGAGGAATACCGGCACTGTTGATTTTATCAAGGTCAGCCTGAAGAGCCGGAGTAATGCTTCCGTTTTCAGCTCTGTACTTCGTTGCAAATTCAACGTCGCCGTCGCCTTGAGTTTTAAGAATCAAAGCAGCCCAACCGTTCATTGCTTCTTTAGCCTTTTCAAAGGCAATTACATACTGACCTTTGTCATCGCGCGTAAATGCGCCGGCTTTTTCCATATAGTTGAAGCACATCATGTTTGCCTTACCGTGTGACGAAGCGGCACCGAATCTTACAGAACGAAGGATACCGGCAATATAGGTGGCAATGGCATCTTCCGACGTAATGTTGGTGATTTCACCCATTTCTACAAGCTTCGTAACCATAAACAGACCGAGGATATCGGCTTTCGCTTCTTCCCATGATGTTTTTTCCGTACCCATAGCGGCATCCACACTACCCTTACCGTTAATCGTCTGCTTAACGCCTAATCCGTGAGCCACTTCGTGGAAAGTCACATTCCAGAAGAACGCATCGAAATTAAGATATTTCTGCTGTTCCGGAGTTACAATAAGCTCACCGATTGGCATAAGAATCTTGTCAAACTTCGCTTTCATGGAGTTTCTCAACTGAAGACGACGTGTACCCTTCAAAGCGTGTACGCGGTCGTCGTTCGGAAGATTGATGGCAATAGTCTTGCTACCGGCATTGCAGTCACCTGCATAGAACACTACATCATAGACATTCAAGTCAGAAGAAGTGCCGGGAACAAAGGTCTTATACTCCGGAGCGCAAGGCAATTCCTTTTGAAGTGCCGGAAGCATAGAAACGAATTTGGCAAGGTCCTTACTTCTTTCCTCATCCTTCAAAAGGATAAACGATTCGTAGGAAGTTTTCGTTTCGCGGAACTTGTCATCGTAGCTTTCGATAGGACCTGTAACAAAATCAATTTTGCTGTCTTTCATGTCCATCCACGCAAGGTCGCTGGCAAGATAATCATCCGTCTTGAAGGCCTCGATACGTTTTTCAAGATAGTTTTTCAATCCCGGGTTTTCTGCCAAAGCAACTGCCTTTTCAAGCAATGCGCAAATCTGTCCTATCTCTTCTGCATATTCTTCGTGATACCATACGCTCTTCAGCGAACCGTCATCATTACGACGAATTACCGTATACCATGAATCTTTGTTTTCATCTTCAAATGCATTAAATTCTTCCAATGTAATGTCATGCGGATAATAGTTGCACATCGGAAGTTTTTCGCCATATCCTTCAATAAACGGCTTATTGTTGTCCAGACGGTCCCATACGCCGTAATGTATCATGGCAAAGTCTTTCGCATAGTTGTCTGAAATCGTATCAAGCAGACTCTTGTCGCCAAATGTCTGTTTCCAGAACAAGTCATCAGTTATTTTTCCTATCTGGAAAAATATTTTCACCAACTCTTTTTCCTTGTCATTCAAACCACTTGCAAGGTCGGATTTCAACTCAACAGGCGCAAATTCCTCCACCTTGGCTTTCATAGGAGATTCCTTCTGCTGGGTACACGACATCGTTGTTGCAAAAGTTGCAGCACCAAGCAGCAATGCTGAAAATTTGATAAAGTGTTTTTTCATAATGTGTTATTTGTTGCTTTATTTCACGAAGATACAAAAAGATTTCAGTAATTAAAAATTGAGCAGGCGATTATTCGCCATTTGTTTCTCTCCATTCTTCCCTCATCCATTTTGTCAGCGATCATTTCATTTTTCCCAAAAGGGGCAACAAAAAATTTGCACAATTAAAAATTTCGCCATATCTTTGCACCCGCAAACGGCGGGATAGCTCAGTTGGTTAGAGCGTCGGATTCATAACCCGGAGGTCTCGAGTTCAATTCTCGATCCCGCTACAAGCACAAAGGAAGCTCAATTGGGCTTCCTTTTTTTATTTCTGCTTTTCTACTCTTTGAAAATATCTCCACTTTCGCTATCTTCGTAAAAATAAAAATGACCAACAGACTATGAAACTACACGTAATGGCAGTCTTGTTTCTGCTCATCCCCCTCATTTCCAACGCACAAATAGAAAAAGCACCCGTATGTTCCCAACAAGGTTGGAAACTGGTCTACCAGAGTAAATCAGACGATAAAGTATCAAAATATACGGAAGAAACTGTTTCAGTAGAAAAAACGCCCGGCAAGTGGACGGTAAAAATACTGACCCATTACGACAAACAGAACAATGAAAAATCCCTGCCCGCCATTCCAGTGACTTATACATTAACCAACAGCCAATGGATGGCACACAATATTGAATTCATCAAGAATGACATCCATTCCATCATCAAAAGTTTCTTTCCCAAAGATGCCAAAGAGGACGACATCAAGCCTTCCGACCTCACCGTAACGGCATCGGCCGACAGCCGCGACACGCCATATCCCAACACGATGCAAAAAGGACAAAAAGTAAAAACCTATCCTATCAGCGTCGACATTTCCATCAAGTTCATATCCTACACGATGTCAATCTCCTCACAACGATATGAATGTGTAGGCCATGAGCGCATTACTGTTCCCGCTGGAACATTCGATACATATATCGTTGAAACAGATACCAAATACAAAGTGTCCTTCTCTCTGTTCTCTAAATCAGACGTCAACTACGAACGCACCTGGTTGGCACCGGGCATTGGAGTTGTAAAGAAACAGACACTGAACAAACGCGGCAAAGTCCAGTCGGAAACGGTACTTGCCTCCATCATCAAAAAGTAGACGGACAGAGAGAAATCCCCCTGTCCGCCACCATAAATTTTACTACGGAACATTATAATATTTCTATCGTATAACTGGCATTGAACACCTCACCCGGTTCAAGATGCTGCGTCCAGTCCCTGTCGGCATACTCGCCGGTATATTCCTCCCGATCGCAACGTCCGTACCACGGCTCTATGCAAATAAACGGCGCATATTCGTCCTTTCTTGGCGACCAGATGCCAATCAGCGGCGCATCAAACGAAACACGCAGATACGGACATTTTTCACTGTCGAGCAATTCAACGGTCTGCAACTGATTATGCTCAATCAACAGCGTATCAATGGCAAATGTTGTTTTTGTGATGGGCACCAATCCCTTATCCGCCTTCAGTTCCATCGTGCGGTCGGACAAACAGCCTTTTTGCCCCAACAATGAAAGGCGATAGCTGTCGCGTGCCGTATCAAATTTGAGATACCCCATCACATCACCCGCCTTTTCATAATCTTTATAATTGAAAGCCGGATGGGCTCCTATCTGAAAATGCATCTTTTTAACACCCGTGTTGCGCACCTGCCATTCTACGGCAATCTTGTTTCCGTTCAGACGATAGCCAATTTCCAACTCAAAGTCATAAGGATAAAGCTGTTTGGTAGCGTCACTGCTCTTCAACCGATAACGGACAGCCTCCAAAGATTCGGCAATCAGTTCAAACTCCGAGTCACGGGCAAAGCCATGCTGATTCATGTGATAGACGGCTCCATCCTGATGCATTTCCTTGTTCCACAAACTGCCTACAATCGGAAACAAGACAGGCGAATGGCGTCCCCAATATTCAGGATTAGCCTGCCACAGGTATTCACGCCCGTCACTATTGCGCACTACACTGCACAATTCTGCACCTTTATCGTTAACACAAACTGACAACTGCTCATTTGAAATTTTTTTCATAGTACAAAAGTTTTTTCTATTCCTGCACAAACTTACGGAAATTCCGCTAAAAAACAATGCCAGACAAGGACAGACACCACATTTGATGCAAAATTTCCAAAAGTTATAAAAAAACACTATAAAACTAACTTTTCTCAAAACATAAGCGCCTATTTTTTGCTCTTTTCCAGAAATTTGGAAGCAATTTGAAAGTTTTTTATTTTTCCACACAATAAGCACAAAATATAGCAAAATGATATTTTTATTTATAAATATTGTCAATTTGATTTTATTATATATATTTGCATTACATTTAATCTCAAAACAAGCATATAAAAAAAACAAAAAGGTATTGATTGAAACAATGAAAATTAAAGCAGTTATCAGCAAGAAACCACTTGCACAACCCTCGCAAGAGGGCTTATATAATTCACAATACGAACACGACGCATGCGGTGTCGGCATGCTCGTAAACATTCATGGTGACAAGTCACACGAATTGGTTGACTCGGCTCTGAAAGTACTGGAAAACATGAAACACCGCGGAGCAGAAGGCGCAGACAATAAAACCGGCGACGGAGCAGGAATCATGGTACAGATTCCTCATGAGTTTATCCTTCTGCAGGGCATTCCTGTTCCGGAAAAAGGGAAATATGCCACAGGGCTTGTATTCCTACCAAAAGACGAAACAAAACAGGCCGATATTTTCAGCGTTATGATTGAGGAAATCGAGCGCGAAGGCCTTACACTGATGCACCTGCGCAATGTGCCTGTAAATTCCGACATTTTGGGAAAAGATGCCGTTGCCACCGAACCCGACATCAAACAAGTGTTTATTACCGGTGTAACCGACGTTGAACACTTCGAGCAAAAACTCTACATTATACGAAAGAAAATAGAGAACCGCATTTCTGACCGCGATTTTTACATAGTATCGTTATCCAGCAAAAATATTGTATATAAAGGAATGCTCTCCTCCACACAAGTAAGAGAATATTTCCCCGACCTTACACAGCCCTATTTTACCAGTGGTCTGGCTGTAGTGCACTCGCGGTTCAGCACAAACACATTTCCAACATGGAGTTTGGCACAGCCGTTCCGCCTTTTGGCACACAACGGTGAAATCAACACCATTCGCGGAAACCGCGGATGGATGGAAGCGCGTGAAAGCGTACTCTCAACTCCTGCATTAGGCGACATTCGCAACATTCGGCCGATTATACAACCGAACATGAGCGACAGTGCATCGCTCGACAATGTACTGGAATTTTTCGTCATGTCGGGATTAAGCCTGCCTCATGCAATGGCCATGCTTGTGCCGGAATCCTTTAACGACAAAAATCCAATCAGCGAAGACCTGAAAGCATTCTATGAATACCATTCTATCCTCATGGAACCCTGGGACGGACCTGCGGCGCTGCTTTTCAGCGACGGACGTTTTGCCGGCGGAATGCTTGACCGTAACGGCCTTCGCCCGGCACGCTATCTCATTACCAAAAATGACATTATGGTCGTTGCGAGCGAAGCCGGAGTCATCAACTTTGAAGCCGGTGACATAAAAGAAAAAGGCCGGCTCCAACCGGGAAAAATACTTCTTATCGATACCCTGGAAGGGAAAATATACTATGATGGAGAACTGAAAAGACAACTGGCTGCCGGTCATCCGTACCGTCAATGGCTCTCCACCAACAGAATAGAACTCGACACACTGCGCAGCGGCAGAAAAGTTGAAAACAGTGTAGCCGACTACGAACGCAAACTTCGCACATTCGGTTTTACGCGCGAAGACATCGAGCGTACCATCATGCCGATGTGTAACAACGGTTCCGAGCCGACTGCTTCGATGGGCAACGATACACCTCTTGCCGTTCTGTCGGAAAAACCGCAATTGCTGTTCAACTATTTCCGCCAGCAATTCGCACAAGTGACGAATCCGGCCATCGACCCAATCCGCGAAGAGCTGGTCATGTCACTGACTGAATATATCGGAGCCGTAGGGATGAACATTCTGCTTCCGAGCGAATCCCACTGTAAAATGGTGCGTTTGCCTCAACCGGTACTGAACAACCGACAACTCGACATTCTGTGCAATATCCGCTACAAAGGCTTCAACACTGTCAAGTTGCCCATGCTGTTTGAAGTCGGCAAACAAAAGGTCGGACTTCAGGCCGCCCTTTCGCAACTCTGCAAAAAAGCGGAAGAAGCCGTTGACGAAGGAGCAAACTATATCATTCTGTCTGACAGAGGAGTCAATGCCGAATATGCGGCCATCCCTTCTCTGCTGGCCGTGAGTGCAGTTCACCATCACTTGATTTCCGTACAGAAACGCGTGCAGACGGCATTGATTGTTGAAAGCGGTGAGATACGCGAAGTGATGCACGCAGCCTTGCTTCTGGGATACGGAGCAAGCGCCATCAACCCGTATATGGCATTTGCCGTACTCGACGACCTTGTCAAAAAAGGCGAAGTTCAGATGAACTATGAAACGGCAGAAAAGAATTATATTAAGGCCATCGGTAAAGGCCTATACAAAGTGATGAGCAAAATGGGCATCAGCACCATCCGCTCCTACCGTGGTGCAAAGATATTCGAAGCTGTCGGACTGAGCGAAGATCTGCTCAGCACATATTTCGGCACCGCCACTTCGTCTATCGGAGGCATCAACCTCGAACAAATCGCACAAGACTATACGGCCTTTCACGATGCAGGATTCCTACCGAAAGAAATCTCTCCGCTGCTGCCTAACATCGGACAATTTTCATACCGCAAAGACGGAGAACAACACGCATGGAACCCGGAAACAATCAGTACGCTCCAGCTTGCCACACGCTTGGGCAGCTACAAGAAGTTCAAGGAATTCACGCAACTTGCCGACAATAAAAAAAGCCCGATATTCCTCCGCGACTTCTTTACTTTCAAGCGCAACCCGATAAGCATTGACGATGTTGAGCCGGTAGAAGATATTGTCAAGCACTTTGTTACCGGAGCCATGTCGTTTGGAGCCATCAGCAAGGAAGCACACGAAGCGTTGGCCATCGCCATGAACATGTTGGGAGCCCGCAGCAACACGGGTGAAGGCGGTGAAGACAGCGACCGTTTCCATGAATCATTCGAAGGTATATCCATGTCGAGCAAGACCAAACAAATAGCCTCTGGACGCTTCGGAGTGACGGCTGAATATCTTGTTAACGCAGAAGAGATACAGATAAAAGTGGCACAGGGAGCAAAACCTGGCGAAGGCGGACAGCTTCCCGGATTTAAAGTGGACAGCGTTATTGCCAAAACACGTCACTCGATACCGGGAATTTCGCTTATCTCGCCTCCACCCCACCACGACATCTACTCCATCGAAGACTTGGCCCAACTGATTTTCGATTTGAAGAACGTAAATCCGAAGGCTAAAATCAGCGTTAAGTTGGTAGCAGAAAGCGGTGTCGGGGCCATTGCTGCCGGTGTGGTTAAAGCGAAAGCCGACCTTATTGTCATCTCCGGAGCAGAAGGCGGAACAGGTGCTTCCCCAGCGTCATCCATGCGATATGCCGGCATTTCGCCGGAAATCGGTTTGAGCGAAACACAACAGACACTGGTGCTTAACGGTCTGCGCGGACAAGTCCGTCTGCAAACTGACGGACAGCTCAAAACCGGACACGACATTATCAGCATGGCCCTTCTCGGAGCTGAAGAATTTGCATTCGGAACAACGGCTCTGATTGTTCTGGGATGCGTGATGATGAGAAAATGCCACACCAATATGTGTCCGGTGGGCGTAGCGACACAAGACGAGAACCTCAGAAAACATTTCCGCGGACACTACAAATATGTGGTGAACTACTTCCGCTTCCTTGCCCAGGAAGTGCGCGAATATCTGGCCGAAATGGGCTTCCGGAAATTGGACGACATCGTCGGACGAACTGACCTGATTGAAATAATTCCTGCACCAGCAGGCAGCAAGGCAGCTACACTCGACTTCAGCCGTGTGCTGCACAAAGTCGACACAGACGCAGCCATCCACCACGTGACGGAGCAAATCCACGACATCGACAATGTAAAGGATGTTTCCATCATCAAAGCGGCACAAGAAGCCCTTGACAGCACGAAAGAAGTGTCACTCGAGTACGCTATCGCCAACACCGACCGTGCCGTTGGGGCCATGCTTTCAGGAGAAGTGGCAGAACGTTACGGAAATGCAGGTTTACCGGAGCATACGATTTCCATAAAATTCAAAGGCTCGGCCGGACAAAGTTTCGGAGCTTTCCTTGCCCACGGCATTGATTTTCGTCTGGAAGGCGAAGCCAACGACTATCTGGGCAAAGGACTAAGCGGCGGACGCATTTCCGTACAGCCTCCCGTACGCAGCAATTTCGAGGCCGAGAATAATGTCATAGCCGGCAACACGCTGCTTTATGGAGCGACAAGCGGAGAAGTCTACATTAACGGCCGGGCCGGCGAACGCTTTGCCGTCCGCAATTCCGGTGCCATAGCCGTTGTTGAAGGTGTCGGCGACCACTGTTGCGAGTACATGACCGGCGGACGCGTCGTTGTTTTGGGAGAAACCGGACGAAACTTTGCAGCCGGCATGAGCGGCGGTGTAGCCTATGTTTGGGACAGAGAGCGCAAGTTTGACTACTTCTGCAACATGGAGATGGTGGAACTTTCACTCATTGAAAATGCCACAGCACGAAAAGAGCTGCACGAACTCATCCGGCAACACTATTTGTACACCGGCTCGCAACTGGCAAGAAAAATGCTGGACGAGTGGAACCGCTATGCCGACGAATTCATTCAAGTCACCCCGATTGAATACAAACGGGTACTAGCCGAAGAGCAAATGCGAAAACTACAGCAAAAAATTGCCGATGTGCAACGTGACTATTAACCAATTCACCACAGAACGATAAAGCGAATGAAATATGGGAAACCCTAAAGCATTTCTTACCATACCACGTCAGGAAGCCGGATACCGTCCTATACACGACCGCATCAACGACTTCGGCGAAGTTGAACAGACACTCAACACCAGCGAACGCAAACTTCAGGCTTCGCGCTGCATGGACTGCGGCGTACCTTTTTGCCATTGGGCATGTCCGCTCGGCAATCGTCCTCCGGAATTCCAAGATGCTCTATATAAGGGGAAATGGGAAGAAGCCTACCAGATACTGACGGCAACCAACGATTTTCCGGAATTTACAGGACGCGTATGTCCTGCCCTCTGTGAAAAAAGCTGCGTGCTCAAACTGACCGTCGACGCACCCGTCACCATTCGGGAAGACGAAGGAGCCATCATTGAAGCCGCTTTCCGCGAAGGACTTGTAAAACCGGTCACGCCCGAACGAAACGGAAAAAAGGTAGCCGTAATAGGTTCCGGACCTGCCGGACTTGCCGCTGCCAACCGGCTCAACCGCCTCGGCTACGAAGTGACCGTTTTTGAAAAACAAGAATATATTGGCGGAATGCTCCGATTCGGCATCCCCAATTTTAAGCTGAACAAAGCGATTGTCGACCGCCGGGTCCAACTAATGGAAACCGAAGGTGTAATTTTCCGTCCGAATACGGAAATCGACATCCACAATCTTCCCGCCGGCTTTGATGCCTACTGCATCTGTACCGGTACACCACAGGCACGTGACCTGCCCGTCCCCGGACGTGAACTGAAAGGCGTACACTTCGCCATGGAAATGCTGTCGCAGCAAATCCGCGTTCTTGCCGGACAGACATTTTCAAAAGAAGAGCGCATCACCGCCAAAGGCAAACATGTACTTGTAATTGGCGGAGGCGACACCGGCAGCGACTGCATCGGAACGAGCAACCGTCAAGGAGCAAAAAGCGTCACCCAAATCGAAATCATGCCCCAACCTCCCGTTGGCCATAACCCCAACACACCCTGGCCGCAATGGCCTGTCGTGCTAAAGACAAGTTCCAGCCACGAAGAGGGCTGCGAGCGCCGCTGGTGCCTGACAACCAACCAATTCATCGGCGACAAGAACGGACAGGTTTGCGGTGCTGAAGTTGAAGAAGTGGAATGGCTGCCAAATCCCGACGGAGGACGCCCGACAATGCGTCCGACAGGTAAGAAAGAGACTCTGAAAGCCGACCTCGTCCTTCTTGCCATGGGTTTCTTGAAGCCGGAACAGCCTGCATTCCCTGAAAACGTATTCATTGCCGGAGATGCCGCTACGGGAGCAAGTCTGGTTGTGAAATGTATCGCAGGAGGCAGAAAAGCGGCTGCCGACATTGACCGCTTCCTGTCAAAATAACCCAATAGCAATAATTTTAAATCAATATCAGTATGTGCGGAATAGCAACAATATTCAACATAAAAGAACAGACACCGGCGTTGCGTAAAAAAGCTCTGGAGATGGCAAAGAAAATCCGACACCGTGGACCGGACTGGAGCGGTATCTACTGCGGCAAGACAGCCATTCTTGCCCATGAACGGCTTTCGATTGTAGACCCGCAAAGCGGCCGTCAACCGCTGTTTTCTCACGACCGGAAACAAGTGCTGGCCGTAAACGGCGAAATCTACAACCACCGAGAAATACGAAAACAATATGCCGGACGCTATGAATTTCAAACGGGTTCCGACTGCGAAGTCATTCTTGCCCTTTACCGCGATAAGGGCATTGACTTTCTGGAAGATTTGAACGGCATCTACGCTTTTGCCCTTTACGACGAAGAAAAGGATGATTTTCTCATTGCCCGCGACCCCATCGGTGTCATACCTTTATACATCGGACGGGACAAGGACGGAAAAGTGTACTGCGCCAGTGAACTAAAAGCATTGGAAGGCTTCTGCGACGAATACGAACCCTTCCTTCCCGGCCACTATTACATCGGAAGTGAAGGCAAAATGAAACGCTGGTACAAACGCGACTGGATGGACTACGATGCCGTAAAGGACAATGGAGGTAACGCAACAGATATTCGCGCTGCATTGGACGAAGCCGTAAAACGACAACTGATGTCGGATGTTCCTTATGGAGTGCTGCTCTCCGGAGGTCTTGACAGTTCCGTTATCTCGGCTTTAGCCAAGCAATATGCATCCAAGCGAATAGAAACCGACAGCCGTCAAGATGCCTGGTGGCCCCAACTCCACTCCTTTGCAGTAGGACTGAAAGGTGCTCCCGATTTGGCAAAAGCGCGCGAAGTGGCCGAACATATCGGCACGGTGCACCACGAAATCAACTATACCATCCAGGAAGGCCTTGATGCTGTACGCGATGTCATTTACTTCATTGAGACGTATGATGTCACCACCGTACGGGCTTCCACTCCCATGTATCTGCTTGCACGTGTCATCAAAAGCATGGGAATCAAGATGGTACTGAGCGGAGAAGGTGCCGATGAAGTTTTCGGCGGATATCTCTATTTCCACAAAGCCCCGAATGCAAAGGCTTTCCACGAAGAAACGGTTCGTAAACTTTCAAAACTGCACCTCTACGACTGTCTGCGTGCCAACAAGTCGTTGGCTGCATGGGGGGTCGAAGGCCGTGTTCCGTTCCTCGACAAGGATTTTCTGGATGTAGCCATGCGGCTGAATCCGGAATTGAAGATGTGCCCAGGCAAAACGATTGAAAAGAAAATCGTGCGCGAAGCGTTTGCCGACCTGCTTCCTGAGAGTGTAGCCTGGCGACAAAAAGAACAGTTCTCCGACGGTGTCGGCTATAGCTGGATTGACACACTGAAGCAAATCACCGCCGAAGCCGTGAGCGACGAACAGATAGCTCACGCTGCAGAACGCTTCCCTATCAATCCGCCAATGAACAAGGAAGAATACTACTATCGCAGCATCTTCGAAGAATATTTCCCCAGCGAGAGTGCAGCCCGCAGCGTGCCCAGTGTTCCAAGTGTAGCCTGCTCGTCGGCAGAAGCATTGGCATGGGATGCCTCCTTCAAAAACCTCAACGACCCCAGTGGCCGTGCTGTGGCTGGCGTTCACGAAGAAGCCTACAAAAAACAATAGTTCTCAGAATGAATTTGTTTATGACGAAAAGAACCATTAAATTTACAAAAATGCATGGTGCCGGCAACGACTATATCTATGTCAACACCATGCAATACCCTATTTCCAATCCGGAAGAATGTGCCGTAGAATGGAGTCGGCCGCACACGGGCATCGGAAGCGACGGACTCGTGCTGATTGAAGCGTCGGACATTGCAGACTTCAAAATGCGCATATTCAATGCCGACGGCTCGGAAGCCAAAATGTGCGGTAACGCCAGCCGCTGTATCGGGAAATACCTTTACGAATACGGTCTGACTGATAAAACTGTTGTATCACTGGAAACCCTTTCAGGAATAAAGGTACTGCAGTTGCAGGTGGAAAACGGAACAGTCGAAAGTGTAACCGTTGATATGGGAGCACCTTCCGCAATTCAGGAAATCGAACTGGGAGAACAATACCCATATAAGAAAGGAATTGCAGTCAATGTAGGCAATCCGCATTTAGTGATATTTGTCGACGACATTACCGGCGTTGACTTGCCGCAAATCGGTTCCCGACTGGAACATCATCCGTTCTTTCCCGACCGCGTAAATGTGGAATTTGCCCAGATTCGACAGGATGGAAGCATCCGGATGCGGGTATGGGAAAGGGGCTCCGGCATCACACAAGCCTGCGGAACAGGAGCCTGTGCAACGGCAACTGCTGCAGCATTCTGCGGCCTGGCCTCCCGTAAATCGGCAGTAGAAATGGACGGAGGAACACTCTTTATTGAGTGGAAGGAAAGCGACAGTCACTTGTCGATGACCGGCCCCGCCACAATCGTATTCAATGGAGAAACAACAATAACAGATAAATAAAAGACCGACTTATGGCACTTGTAAACGAGTCATTTTTAAAACTTCCCGGAAGTTATCTTTTTTCTGACATAGCGAAAAAAGTAAATATATTTAAAGTCACCCACCCAGATATCCGCCTGATTCGATTGGGCATCGGAGATGTAACCCGCCCTTTGCCTCCTGCCTGCATCGAAGCCATGCACAAGGCAGTTGAAGAAATGGCAAAAGCGGAAACATTCAGAGGCTACGGACCGGAACAAGGTTATGAGTTTCTTATCGAAGCCATTATCCGAAACGACTTTGAAGCGCGCGGCGTTACGCTGGAAACATCTGAAGTTTTCGTCAGCGACGGTGCAAAAAGTGACACTGGCAATATCGGCGACATTCTGCACCGCGACAACAGCATAGCCGTGACCGATCCCGTTTATCCGGTGTATGTCGACAGCAATGTCATGAGCGGTAGAGCCGGCGAACTGATGGAATCCGGCTATTGGAACAACATTACTTACCTGCCCTGCAACGCTGAAAACAATTTCCAACCGGAACTGCCAAACCACCGTGTCGATGTCATTTATATTTGCAGTCCGAATAACCCGACCGGCACCGCTCTCAACAAACGGCAATTGAAAAAATGGGTAGACTATGCACTGGCCAATGATTCGATTATCATGTTTGATGCAGCCTACGAGGCGTTTATCCGAGAAGACAACATACCGCATTCCATTTACGAAATCGAGGGAGCCAAAAAATGTGCCATCGAATTCCGCAGTTTCTCTAAAACGGCGGGATTTACCGGTGTAAGATGCGGCTACACGGTTGTTCCTAAGGATGTGACGGCAACCACTGTCGACGGCAAACGCATTTCCCTCAACGCCCTTTGGAACCGTCGCCAATGCACAAAATTCAACGGAACAAGCTATATCACACAGCGCGCAGCAGAAGCCGTATACACGGAAGAAGGGAAAAAACAGATAAAAGATACGATTGACTATTATCTTGAAAATGCCCGCATCATGCGTGAAGGTCTGACGGAAGCCGGCCTGAAAGTATTCGGAGGTGTCAATTCCCCCTATTTATGGCTTAAAACTCCCGACAGCGTCAGTTCGTGGAAATTTTTCGACCAACTGCTCAATCGCGTTCACATAGTCGGAACTCCCGGTGCTGGGTTTGGTCCAAACGGTGAAGGCTATCTGCGGCTTACCGCTTTCGGCGAGCGCGACAACTGCATCGAAGCCATGGAACGTATCCGAAAGAAACTTTAAGTACAATAAATTCGATTCCTGTCATAATCCTGTTCCTGCAAGGGGCAGGATTTTTTGTTGCCCATCATGAATGTTTTTACGCAATGAACAAAAGTTTTTACGCAGTGGAACGACCCTCGGCCACCAATTACCTATCTTTAAACACATTCTGCAAGTGCGGCTACAAAAATCCGCATCCATTTATCTAACCTAACAAAACCATCTGATTTTATGAAGAAAATCCTCATTGTAATTACGGCCTTGCTAATGGCTGCAAATGCCGGAAACACACAAAGTCTTTCAAAGTTTCTGAAAGGAGCCAACAAGGTGCTTGAAACCCTCAACGAAATGACAGAAGAGCCTCAAAAAACTCCGCAACAAGAAAAAAAATCCACAGAAAACCAGAATCAAGCCACTCTACAACAGGAAGAGGCAACAGACAAATATGTCACCATTGTCGATGTCAACACCAACCAATTCGCCAATATCCCCTATCTGACCGACGAAACTGTATTCATCGACAAGGAGGTCAACGAACAGATGCTATCCGATGTCAGCGAAGGGATTTTCTCCCTCATGGAATACAACCGTGAGATAGGCTATTCAAGCTATTACAGTTTCTATACCATTGAAGGCGACTATCTTTTTCCGCCCATGTGGGAAGCTCCAAGCAAAGAAAAGCCCCGATTTGACAACGGTGCGGCTGTCGTGAAATATCCCCGCAAACTGAACGCCAACCAACAGCATGCCATAATTTATGCGGACGGTTCGGTACGTGAGCTGCCTGTCACCTGGAATAATGTCACCCAATTTTACGATGGCATTGCAATGGTGCGCGAAATGATTCCCCGCCAAAAGCCTCAAATATTCTACATCAATACGAAAGGAGAAAAGATACTGCCCCATCTCACCCACACCTACGAGATGAAAGGTCCGATGGACGTAGTAGGCAGAATGAGATATCTTCAAGAAAACCGCCGTGCCTATTTCAGCTACAAAGACCAGAAATGGGGATATCTGGACAAAAACGGAAAAATTGTCATTACACCGCAATTTCAGGAAGTACGCGATTTCAGCAACGGCTATGCATTGGCAATAGTCTGGGAAGAGAACTCCGCAAGCCGGGCAGTGTTCATCAATCTGTCGGGTGAAATTGTCATGAATATACCGACAAAAGCCACGACCCTGTACTATGCAGAACCCGTCAGTGACATTGACAACGGGATCTTTTGTATCAGGGGCAACAATGCGACCGTCTATTACAATCTGGAAGGAAAAGAAGTGGCACAATTCCCGGAAGGAACACCTTTTCACAACGGATACGCATTTGTCAAAACCAAATCAAAATACGACTCTCCTGTCTCTATCATTGACTACCAATTCAACGTAAAGCGAACTATCGGGTTCGATGAAATTGCCCTGAATACAGAAAAAGCGACATTCAACGACCTTTCACTTTCCACGTTTGCCCAAAGGTTTGTCTTCACCGATGACGGCAATCTGATACTCCACAACAGTTCACAAACCGACGGAAAAATGTTCAGCCTTTCAGATGACGGATATGGCAAAGTCAGGGATAAATTCTCTGTCAATTCAAAGGAAGACCACTACTGGGGTTATTTGAACCCGCAGGGCGAAATGGAAATTCTGTTCGCAAAAACCGACACTGCCACCCAAAGAAAAGCGAAAGGACCGAAAGACCCGACAAAAGCCACTTACGACATCCTCGTCAAGGCCTATCCGGAAAAAGGCGGAACTGTCGGCGGATCGGGCAAATATGAATATGGCGACACTGTCTATATTTCGGCGACAGCCAACGATGGCTGGCTGATTTCAGGAGTAGAAGCCTCCCATTCGTCAATGAACACCCATCATCCGGCAAAATACATTGTGCAGAGCGACGGAGAAATCACGGTATTCTTCTCCAAGCCTGAAAAGCCGGAAGCTCCCGAAAACTATGCCTTTGAAGGCACATTTACACTCACGGATGTAGAAGGCAACACAATGACAGAGTTTCCACTATATCTGGAAACGGATGCCGAAGGCAACTATAAATCGCCCTATGGCGACAAAACATACGGAGTACTTGCCCCCATGCTTGATCCGGAGAAAGTACTCACTAACCAACTGACAAGAGAAGGCAAAGCTGTTGAAGGCAGCAAGGTGGCCTACAATTGTTTCTACGTGCCGCTAAAAGTTGCCGGAACAATGGAGGCTAACGGAAAAAAATATTTAGCAGTGGACGGCGGACAAATTTCTGTGCGGAACATGACAATTCTCTCAACTGACAAGACTCAGATTAACAGCCTCAACACACTGATGGCAAACCTCATGATCCAATTTGAAGGAATGGGCAGCATTGAAGTTCCTCCCTACAGCTACCGCATTGAAATGCTCGACATTGATTCCGCGACGGGAGAATTTACATTCGGAAACATGGAATGCTTCTCACCGAAATACGGATGGCTGTCAAGCGACGACTCGCGACTGTTCAAATTCCACAAATCTTTATTCATAATTGGATTTACAAAACCTTTACACAGCGATATGTTTAAAGGTATCCGTATGAAAAAAGCAGCAAAGCGCGATGACATTTTATGGTATCCCCCGGAATCCTACGACAAGTCAGAAACAGGATTTATTGAGAGCCTTGGCAAGCAGTACCGTGAGTTCGTTTCTGACAAAGAGATGCTGAAAAATCTCAATCTGATGGACCTGACAAAAGCAGCCGACGAAAATATATTCAAAAAATTCTAACTTTGATACCACAAGTGAAACAAAAAGTCCCCCGACGCTGTCATATCGGGGGACTTCCATGAAGATCGTTATTTCTCCATGAACGAAAGACATCCACAGAAATTGCTCCCGCAATTACATCATGGATTTCGCATTATTAAAGAATAGATTCAAAAGAAGATTCTCTCAAAAAAATGCCATCACTATTCTTAGCGAATAAATAACATTTCACGGTATTTCGGCAAGGTCCACATCTGGTCATCAACAATCAATTCCAACTTGTCGATATGGTAGCGTATTTGCTCCAGCATTGGAGCGATTGTGTCATGGTACATGATAGACTTTTCTCTCTCGCCTTCAGCCCTGTTCGCTACTTTACGAGCTGCAACCATCTCATCGACATGCTCTTTTATAAAAGTTGTATGTTCGGCTATTTGCTGAATAATGGACAAATTCTCTGCCGACAATTTTGCCGCAACATCTTCCGGGAAAAGACCTTTCAGCTTGTAAACATTGTCAATCAGTTTCGTCTGATATTCAGTTGCAACGGGAACGACATGATTCATGACCAAATCACCCAGCACTCGGGCCTCGATTTGGATCTTTTTCGTATAAGTCTCCCATTTCACTTCGTTTCGCGCTTCCAGTTCCTTGTGAGTCATCACACCGGTAGACTCAAACATTTTCACCGACGATTCAGCCAGATAATTGTCGAAAATCAACGGACAACTGGTTTCACAGTCAAGTCCACGACGGGCAGCCTCTTCTTTCCATTCATCGCTGTAACCGTTGCCGTCAAAACGGATAGGCTTGCAAATCTTGATATATTTTCTGATGATCTGCAAAATGGCAGCCATTTTTTCTGTTCCCGCTTCAATAAGAGCGTCAACTTCCATTTTGAAGAGTTTGAGCTGTTCGGCAACTGCTGCATTGAGCGCAATCATTGCACTTGCACAGTTTGCTTCAGAACCCACAGCACGGAACTCAAAACGATTACCCGTAAAGGCAAATGGAGAAGTGCGGTTACGGTCTGTGTTGTCAATCAGCAGTTCTGGAATCTGAGGAATGTCAAGTTTCATACCATGCTTACCCGACAACGATATAAGGTTCTCACTTTCTGTTTCTTCCATATGATCAAGAACACGGCTCAACTGCGTTCCAAGGAAAGAAGAAATAATTGCAGGAGGCGCTTCGTTGGCACCCAGACGATGAGCATTTGTAGCACTCATTATGGAGGCTTTCAACAGGCCGTTATGACGATAGACAGCCATCAACGTATTCACAATAAACGTAATGAAACGCAGATTGTCTTCTGCTGTTTTACCTGGAGCCATCAACAGCACGCCGGTGTCGGTTCCCAACGACCAGTTGTTATGCTTTCCAGAACCGTTCACGCCTTTAAAAGGCTTTTCGTGCAATAGCACGCGGAATCCGTGAGTACGAGCCACCTTACGCATCAACGACATCATCAGCATGTTGTGGTCGACAGCCAAATTACATTCCTCAAAAATCGGAGCAAGCTCAAACTGGTTAGGAGCTACTTCATTATGGCGTGTCTTAACTGGAATACCCAATTCAAGAGCCTGAATTTCAAGATCCTTCATGAAAGCAGCCACACGCGATGGAATTGCACCAAAATAGTGGTCTTCCAATTGCTGGTTTTTCGATGCCTCATGGCCCATCAGCGTTCGGCCAGTGAGCAACAGGTCAGGACGGGCTGCATAAAGCCCTTCATCAACAAGAAAATATTCCTGCTCCCATCCCAAATAGGAATACACTTTTTTTACATTTTCATCAAAATAGTGGCACACATCGACAGCAGCTTTATTCACTGCACTCAACGCTTTCAATAGCGGTGCCTTGTAGTCAAGCGACTCTCCCGTATAGGCAATGAATACAGTCGGAATACACAATGTATCCTCTACCACAAAAACCGGCGATGAAGGGTCCCATGCACTATAACCTCGAGCCTCAAAGGTGTTACGGATTCCGCCATTCGGAAATGAGGATGCATCGGGTTCCTGTTGAACAAGCAATTTACCGGAAAATTCTTCAATCATTCCGCCCTTTCCGTCATGTTCAACAAATGAATCGTGCTTTTCCGCCGTGCCTTCTGTCAATGGTTGAAACCAGTGTGTATAATGGGTTGCACCCAATTCGCTCGCCCATTTTTTCATACCGGCAGCAACATCATCAGCAATGCTGCGGTCTAGAGCTATTCCATTATCAATAGCATCCGTCAATTTCCTAAATACTTCACCCGACAAATACTTGAACATTTTCTCGCGGGTAAATACATATTTACCGAAATATTCACTCGGACGTTCTTTCGGAACTGCCACTTTCACTTCTTTTGCCCGGAAGGCTCTTTCAACAACTCTAAATCTAAGTTTTGACATAATTGCTTATTTAAATTACACAACTTTCATTTTGCAACACAAAATCTTTTTACAAAAGCATTTTTCTTTTATATCCGCAAATTTACAACATTCTGAAATATATCAAAACTTTTTCACAACAAATGTTCAAAAATTTTACACAAATCAACATTTTAACACAAAACACGCCATGTTAACTACAAATTGCAACATAATATTGCCATATAGAAACAATTTATCACACATAAAACCACAAAATCTCCATTATGCTTTTCAACAAAAAAGCCCGCAAGCAAAACAGCCTGCGGGCAAAACATTCATCTAAACTTATTTTCATTTAGCCTGTACAGGTTTCAAGCCCAAATGCTCAAATATAAACGAATACATATCCACATACTCGTCTATTACCTTTGTCGTCGGCTTACCGGCACCGTGTCCGGCTTTGCTGTCAATACGAATCAGTTTCGGTTCTGTTCCCGTATTTGCAGCCTGCAATGTTGCAGCGTATTTGAAAGAATGGGCAGGAACTACACGGTCGTCATGGTCGGCAGTTGTTACCAAAATAGCAGGATACGGCGTTCCGTCATTTCGGATAGTGTGAAGCGGAGAATAGCCCTTCAAGTATTCGAACATTTCCTTGCTGTCCTCACTTGTACCATAATCCGGAGCCCAGTTCCAACCAATCGTAAACTTGTGGTAGCGCAACATGTCCATCACACCCACTCGAGGAATGGCAACACGGAACAAGTCGGGACGCTGGTTTACGCATGCACCGATAAGAAGCCCACCGTTGGAACCGCCCTCGGCCACCACCAGATTCTTGTTCGTATAGTTTTCCTTAATCAGATATTCAGTAGCGGCAATAAAATCGTCAAACACATTCTGCTTGTTCATCTGCGTGCCGGCAAGGTGCCACTCTTCACCGTATTCATTACCGCCGCGCAAGTTTGTCTGAGCATAAATGAAACCGTTGTCGAGCAAAAACATCATGTTCGGACGATAGCCCGGATAAAGCGTGATATTGAAGCCACCGTAGCCATAGACATAAACCGGATTCTTGCCGTCTTTCTTCAAACCTTTCTTGTAAGTAAGAGTCATCGGCACTTTTGTTCCATCCTTGCTTTCGAAGAACACCTGCTCTGTCACATAATCTTCGGAATTAAACGGCACATTCGGCTTACGATAAACTTCCGACTTGTCGGTGTCAACATCATATTTATAAACTGTAGCCGGATAAGTAAATGAAGAGAAAGTATAGAATGCTTCGCTGCTCTTGGAATTCCCGCTGAACGCAACTGTTCCAACAGTCGGGAATTTCACTTCATGCAACAGTTTTCCGTCCAAAGTGTAGACATAAGCATGGTTGGATGCATCCTTGTCATAGACGGCCACAATTTTACCGCCAATAACCGAAACTGAAGAAAGCACATCAGATGTTTCGGGCAAAACATCTTTCCAGTTTTCAATTTGCGGATTCTTTACATCCACGACAACCAGACGATTGTTCGGTGCATTATAATTTGTCAGGATGAACAATTTTCCGTCAATTACATCTACCGGTGAATTGGCATAATCCTGTGAATCGCTCGCACATACGAATTCAGAGTTGACATTGGAAAGGTCCTTTACATAGAGTCCGTTACCGTTTCCGGCACCGCCTTCCAACATCAACAGAACATTTTCTTTCTCCACAGTTCCGACATTATAAAAGCGCAACGGATATTTTTCGCTTTTGAAAACCAGCTTATCCTCATTTTGAGGCGTACCCAATTTGTGGTAGTACACTTTGTGGTATTCGTTCTTGCTCGAATATTCCTTTCCTCCTACCGGCGCATCATAGGCACTATAGAAGAAACCATCCTTATACCATTCTGCACCAGTAAATTTAGCCCACACGATATGGTCGTCGAGCAATTTTCCCGTTGCTGTTTCCATCACATAGATTTCCACCCAGTCCGAACCGCTGCGAGAAATGGTATAAGCAAGATATTTTCCGTCTTCCGAAAACGAAATGCTCTGCAATGCCACCGTACCGTCAGTTGAAAGCGTATTCGGGTCAAGCAGAACATGACCGGCATCCGTAAGCGACTCTGCACAGTAGAGCACACTCTGGTTCTGCAATCCGCTGTTACGGAAATAATAGTATTTGCCATGTTTCTTTGTCGGCGCGCCGAATTTTTCGTAGTCCATCAGACTGGTTATCGACTTGCGAATGACATCACGATACGGCAGACTGCTCAAATAGTCGTTTGTCACTTTTCTCTGAGCCTCTACCCATGCTGCCGTTTCTTTCGATGTATCGTTTTCCAACCAACGGTAAGGGTCAGCGACTTTAACACCGAAATATTCATCCACCACATTGTCCTTGCGAGTTTCAGGATAATGCAACTGTGGTACAGCCGCTCCGGCTGAAAGGCAGAAAGTTGCACTTGCCATAACAAAAAGTTCTTTTTTCATATTGTTGTACTATTATAATTCAATTTTGTATTCTTTTTTCGCCACAACCGGATCTACAGTACTACCTTCAACAACAGCCTTCACCAGACGGTATTCAAAATAGAAAGTTCCCGACCACTGATTTTTTTCGGCAGCTCCTACCAATTCCATCTCCAACTTGTCGATATTCATATCAATCCTGTTAACCTCCGTATCATAGAACTGCTTGGCAACGCCATCATTCTCACTTTGGGATTTTCCGTCAACAATAAACGGACCCGGGTTTTCGGTATACTCTCCAAGAAAATCCTGCAAAGCCACAGAAAAGTCAACAGGAACAGATTCAATGTTTCCTTCCTCGGTCAATTCCCCAAATGAACCTAATTGGCATTGGTAAATCGATTGAACAGAAACATCTCTTTCACACGACTGAAATGCAAACATAAAGACAAGCAAAGTCAATACGCCAAAAATTCTATTCATCATAATTTTCGTTTATTTAATCTACCACAAAAATAAAGCATATCCGCCCAACATCAAAATGAAGGTTATCCACAAAGCTGACAAATGTGTTCAAAAAACAAGAAATTTGCTTTATATATGTTATCAGCCGTAATCCATCAGAAATATTTTGAATAATTTTGTCGGAAAAATCAGCTTGCAGTATGACAAAATTGATACCCCGACAATACATTCCTGTCCTCTGTGTTATTCTTTCCATTGTAATGTCAGTGCTCGACGGCACCATCATGAACGTAGCCTTGCCAACCCTTACCGAAGAGTTCTGTATCGAGCCCGACACATCCATTTGGATTGTAAATGCCTATCAAATGGTCATCATGATGTTTCTGCTCATCTTTTCCGCATTGGGCGACATCTACGGCTACCGTAAGATTTTCCTGTCAGGAACTTTTATCTTTACAGTTGCATCCGGGCTATGTGCCCTCTCCATCAATTTTCCGATGCTGATTGTATCACGCATATTGCAAGGCATTGGAGCGGCATGCGTCATGAGCGTCAACACGGCACTGATACGCCAAATCTACCCGCCGCACTATCTGGGACGAGGAATGAGCTACAACGCTATGGCAGTTGCCATCAGTTCCGTTGCCGGTCCGACAATAGCCGGACTCATCCTTTCCTCACTATCCTGGCACTGGCTGTTTGCCATCAACCTGCCATTCGGAATTATTGCCCTTGCATTGGGAACGAAATACTTACCGGCAAATATCCGTAACAACAAACGGAAAATCGACTTTTGGAGCTGTGCAGGCAACGCCCTGACTTTCGGTCTGCTTATATACGCCGTTGAAGGTTTTGCCCACAAGGAAAGTTTGGGACTTATCACATTCCTGTTCATTGCATTTCTTGTCATCGGCTTCCTTTACATCCGCAAACAACTGCATACCGACACACCCCTCCTGCCGGTCGATTTGCTCCGCATTCCATTGTTTACCCTGTCGGTCACCACATCCATCGGGTCGTTCATGGCACAGATGCTGGCCATGGTTTCCCTGCCGTTTTACCTGCAAGATGTGATGGGATTCTCACCGGCAGAAATCGGCATTTTGATTACACCCTGGCCACTGGCTACCTTTCTGATTGCGCCAGTTGCAGGCAGACTTGTCGAAAAAGTCCATCCCGGTTTCCTCGGGGCAATTGGCATGCTGTTTTTTGCCAGCGGACTCCTGCTCCTCTACTTCCTGCCGGCACATGCCGGAAGTTTTGAAATAGGATGGCGTATTGTGTTGTGCGGAATTGGATTCGGCCTGTTCCAAACACCCAACAACTTTACGCTCGTATCTTCCGCCCCAGCCCACCGAAGCGGCGGTGCAAGCGGAATGCTGGGCATGGCACGACTTGTCGGACAAACCGTCGGCACCACCTCCGTTGCCATCGTTTTCACCTTGATGTCGCATACCGACGGCGCTGAACTTTGCCTGCTGATTGGAGCAATCGTGGCACTCCTTGCCGGAGTTTCAAGCATTTCCCGTATCGGTAACGCCCTTCCGGCTACTCAGAAAAAGAAATAGCCGCACAACAAGTTGCACGGCTATTTCTAAACTATTTATCATTCAATTATTTATCGAGCAATGCGTTGCCGGCTTTTTCACAAGCCGCAGCATCCATCGTGGCAATCGTAGCCACATTCACAATGTCGCGAACGGAAGCCTCCACTGAAATAAAATGCACAGGCTTGTTCAATCCGATTTGGATCGGGCCGATAGCTTCAGCCAATCCCATCTCAAGCATCATGCGGTAAGCAGCCGACGAAGCGTTCAAGTTCGGGAAAATCAACGTATTCACATCCTTTCCACGCAATTTGTTGAACGGATAGTTCTTGTCGCGGATTTCCTTGTTGAGCGCGTAATTAATCTGCATTTCACCGTCGACACACAACTCCGGATATCTTTCGTGAAGCACAGCCACTGCATCGTGAACCGCTTTCGGCGAAGATGCCTTGTTAGAGCCAAAGTTGCTGTATGAAACCATCGCCATTACCGGATCGTTGGCAAAATACTCAACTGCCGTACGGGCCAGACGGGCAATGTCGACCAGCGTGTCGGCATCTTCCTCTTCGTTTATCATTGTATCTGCCAGATAGTAGACACCTTTCTTGGTGTTCATAATGTGCATCGTGGCAAAATGGTTGTAGCTTGGACGGATACCGATTACTTCCTTGGCTATCGAAGTAACGGCCGTACTGCTGGAATAGATTCCGGCGATGAACGCATCTGCATCGCAGGCCTCCACCATCATCATACCGAAATAGTTGCGGTCGAACATCTTTTCCAACGCCTCACGCTGAGTAAAGCCGTCACGTCCGCGTTTTTCTGACAGCATAGCAGCATAACGTTCGCGGCGTTCTGCTTCACGGTCATGACGCAGATTGACAATCTGAATACCGTCGAGTTTGACACCCAAACGGGCTGCACGCTTTTCAATCATTTCTTCGTTACCCAACAGAATCGGCTGACAAACGCCTTCGTGGTAAGCCTCAACAGCAGCCAACAGCATATTGTCGGTATTGCCTTCGCCGAATACTACGCGACGCGGATTGCATTTTGCCTCTTCGGTGAAACGACGCATCAACTTGCTGTCGTAACCCATCATGCTGACAAGTTTTACCTTATATTGCTCCCAATCAGTAATCGGGCGACGGGCTACACCTGACTCCATAGCAGCTTTAGCAACCGCAGGAGCAACAGTAGTCAGCAAACGCGGGTCAAGCGGCTTCGGCAAAATGTATTGCGGACCGAAAGTAATGCCCGACATATCGTAAGCGGCATTGACTACCGACGGAACAGGCAATTTTGCCAGTTCAGCAATAGCATGAACGGCTGCCAGCTTCATCTCCTCGTTGATTGCAGTCGCGCTGCAGTCCAAAGCGCCGCGGAAAATATACGGGAATCCCAACACGTTGTTAATCTGATTCGGATAGTCGGAACGTCCGGTTGCAAAAATGATGTCCGGACGAGAAGCCATAGCCTTCGAATATTCAATTTCCGGATCAGGATTTGCCAAAGCAAACACGATTGGCTTTTCGGCCATCGACTGTACCATTTCTGTTGTAACCACATCCTTGACCGACAATCCCAGGAACACGTCAGCACCAACCATCGCCTCTTCAAGAGTTGTAATGTCGCGGTCAGTTGCAAACTGTGCTTTCTGTGCAGTCAGATTCTTGCGGTTCTTGTTGATTACACCCCGACTGTCACACATCACGATATTTTCCGGACGTACACCCAGGCTGATATAAAGTTTCGTGCAGGAAACGGCAGCCGCACCAGCACCGTTCACTACCAGTTTCACATCTTCAATTTTCTTACCCTGAATTTCAAGAGCATTCAGCAAACCGGCAGCCGAAATGATGGCCGTACCATGCTGGTCGTCGTGCATGACAGGAATGTCGCACTCTTCTTTCAGACGCTGTTCAATTTCAAAACATTCAGGAGCTTTGATGTCCTCCAGATTTATACCGCCAAAAGTCGGAGAAATTGCCTTCACAATCTCAATAAATTTGGCAGGGTCTTTTTCGTTCACTTCAATATCAAAGCAGTCAAGGCCTGCAAAAATCTTGAAAAGCAAAGCCTTGCCTTCCATTACCGGCTTTCCGGCCTGAGCACCAATGTCACCCAGTCCCAATACGGCAGTACCGTTGGAAATTACGGCAACGAGGTTTCCCTTATTTGTATATTCGTAGGCATCGTGACTGTTCTGTTCTATCTCCAGACACGGGAATGCCACGCCCGGCGAATATGCCAACGACAAATCATGCTGAGATGAATAGGGCTTAGTCGGAATTGTTTCAATCTTGCCCGGACGGTTACCCTTATGGTAGTCCAAGGCCATTTCCTTAGTTACTTTTGACATAATCTAAAAATTTTCGGACTTTAATATTTTCGCATCCAATTTATATAATAGAAAACAACTTTCCATAAAAATTGTCTTGACAAATATAGCGACTCTTTTTCATAATTCACGGAATTACGCCATTAAATTACATTTTGTTAACTTTACAGCCATTTTACTTACATCTATCAACCGCGCCACCAACATTAGCAGAATATGAAACACATTTTTATTTAAGATATCCGAATTTTATTTTTCGTCAGTCCAGAAAACATTAGTATATTTGTAAGCTAAATACAGAATAAGGACAATGAGCAAATATTTAATTTTTAGATTCGTTTGTTTGGTATTGCTATGGGTCGCTCTATGCGTTATTCTGCTCACAAGCAGAAAGATAGACTTTATGGTCATATTCTCCATCATAGCCTCCGGCATTGTGATTTTTGTTCCGGTATACAAAAAATACAAGAGCGGCAAATACAGTAACAAGGATTAAGAATTAAACGATTAAATAGCTAACGTGGAACACAACAATATAACAGACAACAAATATCCGCTGCTGTCAAAAATTGACAGTCCTGCCGACTTGCGAAAAGTTCCGGAAGAAAAACTTCCGGATGTCTGCGCAGAACTGCGGAAATTTTTGATTGACCATCTGTCGGAAAATCCGGGACACTTTGCGTCGAACATGGGAAGCGTCGAGCTGACAGTGGCGCTTCATTATGTGTTCAACACACCCTACGACCGAATTGTGTGGGACGTCGGGCACCAGGCTTACGGACACAAAGTGCTGACCGGACGCCGCGACAGATTCAAAACCAACCGAAAGTTGAACGGCCTCAGCGGCTTTCCGTTTCCCGACGAAAGCGAATACGACACTTTTGCTGCCGGCCACGCCTCCAATTCCATTTCGGCGGCTCTCGGAATGGCCATAGCATCCAGCTTGAACAAGGATAAGCAACGCCGTAATGTCATTGCAGTAATCGGCGACGCATCCATCGGTGGCGGACTTGCTTTTGAAGGCCTCAACAATGTGGCATCCAGCCAGAACAATCTGCTGATAATATTGAACGACAACGATATGTCAATCGACCACAACGTCGGTTCACTCAACCAGTCGCTCGTCAAAATCAATACGTCAAAAAGCTACAACCGCATTCGTTTCAAAGTTTACAAGGCACTGCGGAAACTGCACCTTATTGACGACAAACACCGCGGCATTATCCTGCGGTTCAACAACAGCCTCAAGTCGCTCATTTCACGACAACAGAACATATTTGAAGGGCTGAACATCCGTTATTTCGGACCTTATGACGGACACGACATCGAACGCCTCGTTCGCGTGTTCAACGACATCAAGGACATGGACGGTCCGCGCATCCTTCACCTCCGCACGACAAAAGGTAAAGGCTACGAACCGGCCGAAAAAAATCCAACACTCTGGCACGCTCCCGGAAAATTCAACAAGGAAACGGGCGAGGTTATCAGAGAAAAGAGCGACGGCCGCATGAAATACCAGGACGTTTTCGGCAAAACGCTGGTTGAACTGGCCGAAAAGAATCCGAAAATTGTAGGCATCACAGCAGCCATGACAACGGGCTGCTCCATGACCTATATGCAGGAAGCATTCCCTGAACGTACGTTTGACGTCGGCATCGCCGAAGGCCATGCCGTGACCTTCTCCGGCGGACTGGCCAAAGACGGCATCAAACCGTTCTGCTGCATCTATTCCACTTTCCTGCAGCGCGGCTACGACCACATCATCCACGACGTAGCGCTGCAAAAGCTGCCAGTCACGTTCTGCATCGACCGTGCCGGACTGGTGGGAGAAGACGGAGCGACGCACCACGGAGCATTTGACCTCAGCTATCTGCGGAGTATTCCGAACATGATTGTGGCATCGCCTTATGACGAGCACTATTTGCGCAACCTGATGTACACATCGCAAGTCCGCAACTTCGGCCCGTTTGCCATCCGTTACCCTCGAGGCAAAGGTCTTCTGACCGACTGGAAAAACGAAATGAAGGAAATACCCGTCGGTAAAGGACGCAAACTGAAAGACGGTACAAAAGTTGCGGTTCTGACAATCGGTCCGATAGGCAACATTGCCAGCCAGGCCATTTCAGAAGCAGCAGAAAAAGACGTTGATGCAGCCCATTACGATATGATATTCCTGAAGCCGCTCGACAATGAGCTGCTGGAAGAAGTGGCTAACCACTTCAACAAAATTATAACGCTGGAAGACGGTACCATTTGCGGCGGACTGGGTACAGCCGTAACCGAATGGATGAACGACCACCACAAAAATGTGGAAATTCTCCGTCTGGGTCTGCCCGACGCGTTCGTCAAACAAGGAACAGTCAGCCAGCTATATGAGCGATGCGGCATTGATAAAGACAGCATCGTAAGACATATTTTAGAATTAGGAAAATAAGTATTTATGAAAATTGTTATTGCAGGAGCCGGTGAAGTTGGCACACACTTGGCAAAACTTCTTTCAAACGAAGGTCTTGACATTATTCTCATAGACCCGGATGAACTGCGTCTGCAGGTGGTGGATTCCAACTATAACCTCATGACTCAAACCGGCAGTCCCACTGCATTCAAGAAACTGAAGGAAGCGGGAGTAAACCATACTGACCTGTATATTGCTGTCACTCCGTTTGAAACACGCAATATCGTGTCATGCAGTATGGCAAAACATTTGGGAGCAAAGAAAACCGTTGCTCGAATTGACAACTACGAATTTCTTAAACCGGAATACAAGCCCTTTTTCAAAGGCATCGGAGTTGATGAACTGATTTATCCGGAAAACTTTGCATCATTGGAAATCATTTCTGCCCTACGCCATTCATGGGCACGTAACTGGTTTGAACTCTACAACGGGGAGCTGACACTGATCGGTGTGAAACTACGGGAAAATGCACAGCTCATCGGTATGCAACTGAAAGAGCTGGCGTCCAGCGGACACTCGTTCCACATATCGGCCATACGCCGCAAGCACGAAACAATCATCCCTCGCGGTGACGACCATCTGGAAGTGGGCGACATTGCCTATTTCACCACCCAACGCCAGAATGTGGAGAACGTAATGAACATCTGCGGAAAGAAGCAGCATCATATCCGCCGCATACTCATTATGGGAGGCAGCCGTATCGGCACCCAACTGGCAAACATGCTCGACGATTCCTATCGTATCAAAATTATCGAAATGGATCGCGACAAGTGTCTGAAGCTCATCAAACAGGTGCCTGACAACTGTCAGATTGTCAACGGCGATGCCCGCGACATCGACCTGCTGAAAGACGAAGGCATCAGTGACTACGATGCATTCATAGCCTTGACCGACAGTTCGGAGACGAACATTCTTGCCTGCTTGACAGCCAAAGAATTCGGTGTTAGAAAGACAATTGCCGAAGTGGAAAATATCCAATTCATCGCACAGGCCGAAAACCTGAACATCGGAACAGTCATCAACAAAAAGCTGTTGGCTTCCAGCAAAATTTTCCAGATACTGCTGGATTTCGATGAATCCAACGCAAAATGTCTGGCTCTCACCGATGCCGAAGTTGCGGAGCTTGTTGTGAAAGAAGGGGCAAAAATCACCAAAGCGCCGGTAAAGGACTTGAAACTTTCTCACGACATGACCATCGGTGGACTTATCCGCGACGGCAAAGGTATGCTGGTTAACGGTAACACACTGATACAGCCGGGCGATCATGTGCTCGTATTCTGCCTTGGTGGTGCAATACACAAAATCGAAAAGATATTCAACTGATTTTCAGACTTGCAAAAATGTTTTCAAACAGACAACATATCAATATCCGAACAATCATCCGACTGTTGGGACTGCTGCTGCTTATCGAAGCGGCGTTCATGCTTGCCCCGCTCGCGGTCTGCTATGTCTACGATGAGCTGGAGGAAGCCAAAAGCTTCATCTACTCCATCGCCATTACAGCCGCATCAGGATTGGCCATCACTCTTTTTGTCCGTACACAAAACAATGACATGGGGAAACGCGAAGGTTTCCTGATTACGTCGTTGACTTGGGTTGTGTTTTCTCTGTTCGGAATGCTCCCGTTCGTATTCGGGAATACGCACATGTCGGTTTCCGACGCTTTTTTTGAAACGATGTCAGGACTGACCACTACAGGTGTTTCGGCCATCACTTCCGTTGAGGATGCCTCCCACGGCATACTGATGTGGCGTGCCATCACCCACTTTATCGGCGGTATGGGAATCATTCTTTTCACCCTGGCCGTACTGCCAATGCTGAACAAACAGAGCGGTATCCAGTTATTCAACGCAGAAGTGACCGGTATCACCCACGACAAAATACGTCCGCGCATCAGCCATACGGCAAAAAGCCTGTGGATGATTTATCTGGTGCTGAACGCCGCCCTCATAGCTTTGCTGTGGGCCGGTCCGATGAACCTGTTCGATGCCGTATGCCATTCATTCGCCACCATTTCTACAGGCGGATTCTCCACAAAAGATGCCAGCATAGCTGCCTATGATTCCATTTATGTCAATGGAGTCATCACATTTTTCATGTTCCTGTCGGGTGTAAACTTTGCACTGATTTTCAAAGCTACCCACGGCAATTTCAAGGCACTGTATAAAAACGACACATTCCGCTGGTATCTTACCATCACCTTGGTCGTTTTTGTGTTGATTCTAACTACGCTATATTTTGCGTCACCAAATCAGGAAATCGGAAAACTTGTATCCACTATCCTGTTCCAGACCGTATCGGCCATCACCTCGACCGGATTTTCCGTTTCCGACCTGACTGCATGGCACGGCATAGCGTTGCTTTCCATCTGTTTTGTTATCTTTACCGGAGCTTGCGCCGGTTCAACTACGGGTAGTGTGAAAGTCGACCGCGTGGTTCTTATTTTCAAGAACCTTAAAAGTGAAGTGTACAAAACCTTGCATCCGAACACGATTGTTCCCATACGGGTCAATGAAAAAGTAGTATCGAACGACGTTATCACAAAAGTTGTCACATTCCTGCTTTTCTTCATCATCTTCATATTTATAGGAACGATGCTCCTATTGGCAACCGACCCGCAAATGTCGCTATTCGACTCGTTCTTTGCCGTACTTTCATGTCTCTGCAACAATGGTTTGGGACACGGATTCACCGCCAGTTCCTACGCAGGAATTTCAGCTGTAGGCAAATGGATTCTGTCGTTCCTCATGCTTGTCGGACGTTTGGAAGTGTTTACGGTAATTATCCTATTCACCCGAACTTTCTGGAGCAAGGAATAACGAAAGAACACGCAAGAAAAAAGCGGCTTTAACCGTAGGGAAATACAAAAATATTCTTTCAAAAGATTTCAATTGAAATCAAAAGTTTTTATGTAAGTTTGCATTAACATTTAAATATTTATCACAGTGGCATTAAACGTAGACGAACTAAAAAATGACTATATCCCGACATACTCAGACACTGAAAAAGTTGAGCCAAAAGCGGGAAACGACAATGAGCCGACAAAGGCAAATGAAAAAAGAAAACGCAAAGCGGAAAAGCCCAAACCAAAACCTAAGCGGGAGTTTGTGTTCAACCGACGCTACCGTTACATCTTTGCCTTTATTCTGGCTGCAGCGGCATTCTTTCTGCTGGTTGCCAGCTTCTCCTATTTTGCACAGGGAGCAAGTGACCAGAATTTTGTAATGGAGCACAAGATTCTTGAAAATGCACAAAACGCGACTATCAAGAACAGCTGCGGTCCGCTGGGAGCTGCTGCGGCCGACTATTTCATCAACCGCGGTTTCGGCCTCGGATTCTTCTTTATCATCGTATTGCTTTTCATTTATGCGCTACGACTGATAAATGTAACAAAAATCAGCATTCTGAATTCCACTCTGACCTGCCTGACTGCAACGATTACCACCTCCAGTCTATTGGGATTTTTTGCCATCGGGAAAGGTGAATTCTTCGCTTATGGAGGCCACCACGGCGTATATGCCAATCAATTCCTCTATAACCTGTCTGGATTTTACGGCACGTTGCTCGTCAATCTCCTGTTGCTGATTATTCTTGCAGCTCTCTGCTTCAATACATTGAAGAAAATATTCCAAGCAGTAAGCGGTTTCATTGTCCGCCAAAAGGAACATCAGAAGGCCAGTCGTGAAGCTGAAGAGAAGGAAGCTGCAGAAAAAGCCAAAGAACAGAAGAAAGAGGCTCCGGCTGTTATTGTTCCGGAAGAAGAACCCAAGAAAACGCCGGAAATCGTAGTTTCCTTCAACGAGGACAACACGCACCGCTATGCAGCGGAAACGAAAAAGGACATCACTCCGTCCATCCATTTCGACAAATCTGAGATGTCGGATATAACCGTTGAAAAGCCTGAAACGGAAAAGCAGTCTGAGCCGGAACACGCTGACTCTGACAACATCGAAATGACCGTTACTGTCAACGAAATCGAAAAAGCCGACGAAATTGAAGAAGAACCGTTTGACCCAACAGCCGAACTCTCGCGCTACAAGTTCCCGCCAATAGAATTGCTGAGAGAAATCAAGCAAAACGAGAACAACGTTGACGTGGAAGAACAGAACGAGAACAAGGAACGTATTACAAAAACGCTGAACGACTACGGAATCTCCATCAAAAGTATTGGTGTGACCGTTGGTCCTACCGTTACACTTTATGAGATTATTCCGGCCGAAGGTGTACGTATTGCAAAAATCAAACGATTGGAAGACGATATAGCCTTGAACCTTGCAGCTCTGGGCATCCGTATCATTGCGCCGATACCCGGCCGCGGAACCATCGGTATCGAAGTACCGAACAAGGAACCTCAAACGGTTTCGATGCATTCCGTCATTTCTTCGAAAAAATTCCAAGAATGCAAATATGAACTACCGATTGCTTTGGGCTGTACCATTTCCAAAGATATCTACATTGCCGACTTGACAAAGATGCCACACATTCTGGTTGCCGGTGCTACCGGACAAGGTAAATCAGTCGGACTGAATGCCATCATCACTTCTCTGCTCTACAAAAAGCACCCGGCAGAACTGAAATTTGTGATGATTGACCCGAAAATGGTGGAATTCAGCCTGTATTCAAAACTTGAATACCACTATATTGCCAAACTTCCGAATGAAGAGGACAGCATCATCACCGACATGAGCAAAGTGGTGGCAACGCTCAACTCTCTGGTAGTGGAAATGGAAAACCGCTATCAGCTGCTGCGTGATGCGGAAGTGCGTAATATCAAGGAATACAACACCAAGTTTGTAGCCCACCGATTGAATCCGGAAAAAGGCCACCGCTACCTGCCTTATATCGTAGTAGTAGTCGACGAGTTTGCCGACTTGATTATGAGTGCAGGTAAGGAAGTGGAAACACCTATCGCTCGAATTGCACAAAAGGCACGTGCTATCGGTATCCATATGATTCTGGCTACCCAGCGTCCTTCGACGAACGTCATCACCGGTATCATCAAAGCCAACTTCCCAGCCCGTATCGCATTCCGCGTAATGCAGATGGTGGACAGCCGTACGATTCTCGACCGCCCGGGAGCCAACCAGCTCATCGGCCGCGGAGATATGCTGATTTCGGCAAACAACGACCTTGTGCGAGTACAGTGTGCCTTTGTCGACACGCCGGAAGTACAGGACATCACAAACTTTATTTACAACCAGGTTGGTTTCGACGAAGCCTACGAACTGCCGGAATACGTGCCTGAAAGCGCTGAAGGGGGCAATGCCGGATTTGGCAGCATAGGCGACCGTGACCCGCTGTTTGAAGAAGCGGCATCGTTTATCGTATCCGGTGGACAGACAGCCTCCACCTCTTCCCTGCAACGCCGCTACTCAATTGGCTACAACCGTGCAGGAAAAATCATGGACCAGATGGAAGCAGCCGGAATCGTAGGACCGAGCCAAGGCGGCAAACCGCGCCAGGTACTCATCGATTCGTTCCAGCTTGCCCAAATACTTGCAAAATAAATTCAATCATAAAACGAAGATGAAACGACTATCCTATATCTTACTCATGATTGTGGCGGTAATTTCTGCACAAGCCGCAGGAAATGCCGATGCTGTCATCAACAAGGTAGTGAATACCTATCGTGCGGCTAAAGGAATTTCAGCCGACTATATCATCACCACCGACCAAGGACAAACTTCCGGCAACATTGCCATGAAGGGCGAAAAGTTCCGCATGCTGTCGGCCGACCTGAAATGCTGGTACAATGGCACGCTGCAATGGAGCTACACACCGGTGACTGAAGAGGTGAATATTACTCAACCGACTGCCGAGGAGCTGCAAATGGTAAACCCCTACTCTATCATCAGTAGTTTCCGCCAATCATTCAGTACACAGTTGCTGAAATCGGCTACGGCAAGCAACCACGAAGTGCAGATGCTGCCTAAAAACGGCAAGGCAACTGATATAAAGTCTGTTAGACTGACCATCAACAAAACAACCAATCTGCCGGTGAAAATCATTTTTGAACTGAAAGACATGTCTTCGGTCATCGTTACCCTCAGTCACTACAAAACCGGACAGAACTTTTCGGACAACACATTTGTTTTCAATAAAACAATGGTACCGGCAGGAACACCGGTAGTGGATTTACGATAATAATTAAAAAACTACAAATATGGAACAAATCAGAACCAAATGCCTCATCATCGGCTCAGGACCTGCCGGCTATACGGCAGCCATCTACGCTTCACGTGCCAACCTTTCGCCGGTACTTTTCGAAGGACTTCAACCCGGCGGACAGCTAACAACGACCACCGAAGTGGAAAACTTTCCCGGCTATCCGAACGGCATCACCGGTCCGGATATGATGGACGACCTACGCGCCCAAGCCGAACGCTTTGGAACTGATATTCGTATCGGCGTTATCATCGATGTGGATTTTTCCCAAGCTCCATACAAAGCAGTTTCCGACGATGACATTGAAGTGCTCGCCGACACGGTGATTATCGCGACAGGAGCATCCGCTAAATATCTCGGCCTTCCCGACGAAACAAGATATGCGGGCATGGGTGTATCGGCATGTGCAACCTGCGACGGATTCTTCTATCGTAAAAAGACGGTAGCTGTTGTAGGTGGCGGCGACACAGCCTGCGAAGAAGCTGTTTATTTGAGCAATCTTGCTTCAAAAGTTTACATGATTGTCCGCAAAGACCATTTGCGCGCATCGAAAGTGATGCAGCAACGCGTATTCGACAACCCGAAGATTGAAGTATTGTTCAACACGAACACTGTGGGATTGTTTGGAGAAAATGGCGTAGAAGGCGCGCACCTTGTAAAATTCAAAGGAACTGACAAGGAAGAAAACCTTGACATTGCCATCGACGGATTTTTCCTTGCCATCGGCCACAAACCGAATACTGATGTATTTAAGAAATACATCGAGTTGGACGAGAACGGCTATATCAAGACAAACGGCGTAACTACAGCAACCAACATTCCGGGCATTTTTGCAGCCGGTGACGTTGCTGACCCTATCTACCGCCAAGCCATCACATCAGCCGGTCAAGGTTGCAAAGCAGCCATCGACGCAGAACGCTATTTGGTATCAAAATAAAAGACACCCCATAAATACCGTCAGGCGCATGCTTCCAGTTAGGAACATACGCCTGATTTGTTTTATTCATTTGACCTATTCAAAACTCTGTGATTGGAACTACATTTATCTTATAACCATCCTTTTCTATTGTACGTTTGTCCTTATAAGTCACAATAACAAGATTATCACACTTTAATTCTTCAGCACATTCAATTATACTATCTACCTCCCGCTTCTCCGCTTTAAGGCTACTCAAATCATAACATACCTGGACAAGACGTAATATACGACTCCCTTCCCGAAGAACAAAATCAACTTCTTTGTCATTCCGTGAGCGGTAATAGAAGATAGTCTTTTCGACATCGTAGCCTTGGCGTATTAGTTCTACGAAAACTTGATTTTCAAGTAATCGCCCAAGATTATCACTCAATGAAAATGCCTTAGACACAACAAAACCATTATCTACAACATACACTTTTCTTGGAGCTTTTTTCATCAACTTAAGCTTATTATTGTAACGTGATAAATAATAGAAAAGATATGGTTCATGGAGGTAATCCATATATTTTTTGGTCGTATTTACACTGGAGAAGTCAAGTTCTGTCGTTAATTCATTAGCACTAACAGGATTACAGAAGTTAGACACAAGATACATGGCCAAATTATTCAAATCAGTCACATTCCTAACATTATGACGCTTGGCAACATCTTTCCATATAATAGAATCAAATAACGTATCAAGGTAACTACGTGTCAATTGGCGTAAAGCAACGACTTCCGGATAACCGCCATTCCTCAAATAATCATCTGTCAGTACAAGAGACTCCGTTTTGTGCTCCAGTTTCAGTGCATGCAAATCAAGCTTATTCCAATTGAAAAACTCTTCAAGACTAAAAGGCAACATTTCTACCTGAATATACTTCCCAGTTAATACTGTAGCCATTTCACTGCTGAGCATTCTGGCATTACTGCCTGTTATTACAAGATTCTTTCCCTTTCTATACAGTTCACTGACCCACAAATCCCATCCATCAAGGTTCTGAACCTCATCCAACAAAATATATTCATACCCAGGATAAACATCATCCAGCATTCGCATGACTAAATTAGCATCCCAGGCTTCCAACAATTGATAATTATCGAAGTTCAAGTATGCAAAATTTTTATCCCGTAGCATCAATAACGCCTGAGTAGATTTACCTACTCGCCGAGGCCCTGTTATCAATTTGATAAGATGGCTACTCAATAGCAAATCTGCATTTTGATTGCTCTTACGAATTAAATACGGTCGAGACATTAGTTCATCACGTTCTTTACGTTGAGCCAGTATAATTGTTTTCATCTTGTATATTGTTATTCAAATACAATATTACCATTTTTCATTCAAAAATCAAAACATACCGCACAAAATATATACTATTTTATGCAATACGAAATTATTATTGAATAAAATCAGAAAAAAATGCCAGTCATAGAACTTTCTAAAAAACATTCATAGCGTTGGCTTTGCTACAAGTCTAATGTTTTATGTCGCTTGTCTGTTCTGTACTGCTGTGGGGAAATGCCTGACTTACTTTTGAAAAATTTTCCAAATGCTGACTGGTCGGAAAAATTCAATTGGTCTGCAATACTCTGCACTGTTTCATCTGTATACGTAAGCATCCGACAAGCCTCGGCATAAAGTAAACCGGAAATAAAATAACCGGCTGTCTTCTGTGTCACCTTGCGAATGACACGCGACAAATAGGTAGAGGAAATTGACAGCCGACCGGCATAGAAATCTATATAATGTTCCTGTCGGTAATGCTGAATCAGCAATTGAACAAAGCGATGAAAAAGTTCCTCATTATGATTAAGCGAAGCCGGCAGTTGCCGTACTCGTCCTTCCACCAGTTCCAGCACTTGCAACAACAGGACATGCAACTGATAATGAAGGATATTTTCCTGATAGACGCAGACATACGAAATCGTTTCAGAAATCTGCCGCATGGAAGCCGCTATCGTTTCTGCCTGTTCTTCCGACAAATGAATGACAGGAAAATCTGTTCGGCAAAAGAAAAGAGAGTATGACTGATAGGCAATATTCAACGAAAGCAAATGCTCAAAAAAACTTCGGTCACACATCAAATTCATTGCCACAAAATCTGCACTTTGTCCGGTAATGGCAACCAGTATACTTGGAGAGAGCAACAGCAAATCACCTCGTACAACGGTATATTCACGAGAGTTAATGGAAAAAACGGCTTCTCCCGACTGAACGAGCAACAATGAAAACATATCGGCAAATGTCGGTGACACGGTGTCGATATTCACCAAACTACTACCCAAACGGAAACAGGCAACACTGTTTTTATAAACCTCCGTTATCTCATGATATTCCATGAGCTCCTTAAGCTGCAAGTTGTGATTAATAGCCATATTCCAAACAATGACAAAAACACTCGGGATATGTTTTTCCGTCTAACTTTACAAAGATAATCATTGTTCAGTATTTAACCAATCCAGTTTTTTATTTTAACAACCACTATTCAATTTGATTCATCAACTTTGCAATCAGAAAAATTGACTAAAACGAATTGAAATATGATGAAAAATTGGATTTATATTGGAACATTCGCGCTAATGTGTGCCTGCACCCTTCCGACAGATGCACAAAATATAATTCTGCACAATGCAGAAGGCAAAGAAATACAAGTTCCTACACGTAAGGCATTGCCGACCAATGCGCCGCGCGTCCGCTATCCAGGCTTCAAGCAGGAAACAATCGTACTGAAAGCCGGCAGCATTCGCAGAGAAGGTGCCAAACCTCTGACATGCGACATTCTGCTTGAAAGAGATGTGCCTATAAAAATGCGTGACGGCGTAACCATCTATGCCGATATATTCCGTCCGACAACAGGCGATGCCTGTCCGGCCCTACTGGCTTGGAGTCCGTATGGAAAGGAAATCGGAGGCCAGATGCTCGACGATGTGCCAATGCGTGCAGGAGTAGCCATTGACGCAACCTCCGGATTGGAAAAATTTGAAGGTCCGGATCCTGCCTATTGGGTGGCACATGGCTATGCAGTGGTAAATCCCGACAAACGCGGTGCCTATATGTCGGAAGGCGACCTGCTGTACTGGGGACACGAAGATGCTCTCGACGGATGTGATGTGATAGAATGGATTGCCTCACAGAAATGGTGCAACGGAAAAGTCGGAATGTCGGGCAACTCATGGCTGACCGTTTCACAATGGTTCATTGCAGCAGAACGTCCAGCACATCTGGCAGTCATTGCACCGTGGGAAGGTTTCTGCGACCATTATCGGGAATCCGGCACACGTGGAGGTATTCCTACACCAGAGTTTCCCGAAATGATTGCCGAAACTTTTTCTTCTGCATACGGAAGACTGGAAGACCAACCACGAATGATTGTGGAAAAGCCTTTCATGTGCGACTATTGGGAAGACAAAGCTGCGAAAGTGGAAAATATTGAGATTCCAGCCTATGTGGTGGCCAGCTACACCAACGCCGTTCACACACACGGAACCTTTGCCGGATACAGAAGAATGGCATCAAAAGAAAAATGGCTTAGAGTTCACAATACGCAGGAATGGTTTGACTACTACACACCGGAAAACGTGGAAGACCTTCGCCGCTTCTTTGACCATTATCTGAAAGGAATCGACAACGGTTGGGAAAACACTCCAAAAGTACGCCTGTCCGTTCTCAATCCAGGAGGTCAAGACATCGTCGGACGTGAAGAGAACGAATTTCCGTTGGCTCGTACGGAATACCGTAAACTATATCTGTCGGCCACCGACAGCACATTACTCGCTACGCTTCCGACTGACACTGCCACAAATACCTATCTGTCAACTGCCGACAATGCAAAAATCACCTACCGCTACCGCATGGAGCAACCTACCGAAATAACAGGCTACATGAAGCTGCGTTTGTGGGTTTCGGCACCGGACAACGACGATATGGATTTGGCTGTCCGCGTCGAAAAACTTTCAAAAGATGGCAAACCTCTTCCCGATAAAACCGGTGCAATTATCGCTGCGACGGGAATGATGCGTGTATCCATGCGCCAAATCGACAAGGCCAAGAGTACGGAAGCCGAGCCTTATTACCCGTTCACAACTGAACAGAAACTCAAGCCCGGCGAAATTGTACCTGTCGAAATTGAAATCTGGCCGATGGGACTTCTTTTCGACAAAGGCGAAATACTGCAACTGACCGTTGGGGCCTATAAGCCCGAAAAAGCGGCAATACCGTTCGGTTCTGCCCGCATCACGATTCCCAAAGAAGGATTCACCTACATGCCCGGACAACAGGTAGAAATGATGACACTCGGAGGTAATGCAACCCAATGTGCCGATCCGGAAGAAGTTGTCACCTCTCCGGCTACTCACAATGTCGGCAGACACTGCATCTATACCGGCGGAAAATACGACAGTTATCTGTACGTGCCGGTAATCCCTGCAAAGGCCAAATAATCTGCAATCCACACAATAAAAACGATGACAGCCGGAAGGACTCTTACAACCGTTCTTCCGGCTGTCATTTATTAATAATCTACACAATATATCATCATACAAGCAAATCTAAGTACTAGTTTCTAAAGACCTCTTCCACCATACCGGCACTCGCCACATCCAGCTATAGGATGCAGTTCAACATAGCTAAATTTGAAAACTGCGTTTTCATTTGTCTCTGCGCTCGGCTTTCACTATATTTGCACAATATTTTAAAACATCAAATGGAAAAGCAACTGAATTTATGTGGCGTGACCTTCAATTTCAGTGTCGAAGGCGAAGGAAAACCAGTAGTTCTGATGCACGGATGGGGCTGCAACCGCACCACTCTGGCACGCATCGAACAACTGCTTGTGCCGCATTTCAAAGTATATAACGTCGACTTTCCGGGCTTCGGCAAAAGTTCGGAACCGACCTCTGTGTGGGGAATTGAGGACTATACCCACCTTTTCGAAGAATTTCTTAAAGCGGAAAAAATCGAGAATCCGATTTTGCTGGGACATTCTTTCGGCGGACGCGTTGGCATTCTCTGTTCGTCGCGCAACAAAGTGCACAAACTGATACTTGTCGATGCTGCCGGCATCAAGCCGAAACGCTCACTGAAATATTACGTGAAAGTATATTCTTACAAAGCCGTTAAAAAATTGCTTCCTCTCATTTTCGGAAAAGCCAAGGCCGAAGAAAAGCTGAATGCCTACCGCAAGCGTGTCGGTTCAAGCGACTACAGCCAGGCATCGCAGATGATGCGTGCCATCCTCAGCAAAGTCGTAAACGAAGACCTGCAGTTTGCCATGCCTAAAATCAGCTGTCCGACACTGCTTATCTGGGGCAGCAACGACACGGCAACACCTATTTCTGACGCACGTCGCATGGAAAAACTTATTCCGGATGCAGGACTGGTAGAATTTCCGGGCGTTGGCCACTACAGTTTTCTGGAAAATCCATACCAGTTCGACGCCGTACTGAACAGTTTTTTAGAAAAAGACAAAAAACAACATTAGGACATGATTTCAATAAACTTCATTCTGACGATCCTTCTGACTCTCGTGTCAGCCGTATATCTGGTTGCGACCTATAAGGTTGACTTGCAGATGATGCAACAGAATTCCTATCGCAACAATCGCTATTTCAAATGGTGGAAAACCAACAACAACTACGCCAGCATCAGCCGAATCACCGACCTGGTCATGTTGTTGCTCCTTATTTCCACATTCCCCCAATATGTGACAACGCCTATTGTCATCATCGTATTCCTCGTAAAATCCATTGCACTGTTCAAGAAGAAATACAAAAAGCCGCTGGTGTTCACCAAACGCGTATGGCGTCTGTTCACCACCATGTCGGTGTTCTCACTCCTGTTTCTTGTGGGTGCTTTTGTGGGCTCCGGAATGAATCCGGTTTCATTGCCGCTCTGCATCACCCTGCTTGCCGTACTCTCATGGATAGTGCTCACTTTTTCCAACTGGGCTATGGTGCCGGTAGAAAAAGCCATCAACAATATGTATGTCAACGATGCCAAGCAAATGCTTGCACAGATGCCGGACCTGAAAATTATCGGTATCACAGGCAGCTACGGCAAGACAAGCACCAAGCATTACCTCAACCGTATCCTCAGCGAGCAGTTTGATGTACTGATGACTCCCGGCAGTTTCAATACTCCGATGGGAGTAGTCCGCACCGTCCGTGAAATGATGAAGCCCTACAACAATGTGTTCATTGTGGAAATGGGTGCCAAACAGTTAGGCGACATCAAGGAAATCTGCGACATCGTTCACCCGGAAATCGGTATCGTGACGGCTGTAGGTGAACAGCATCTGGAATCATTCAAATCGATTGAAAACGTACAGCGTACCAAATTCGAATTGGTAGAAGCCTTGCCGGAAAACGGTTTTGCCGTACTGAACGACGACTTTGAATATGTGGCCAACCGCCCAGTAGAAAGCGTTAAGGCATACCGATATGCCGTACAGAATACGAAAAACGCCGCTTACACAGCTAAAAATATAGAATACAGCGAATACGGAACACGCTTTACCGTAGCAGGCGAAGGCCGTGAATTGGAACTGAACACGAAACTCGTGGGCGAATGCAACATTTCCAACTTGATGGCCGCTGTGATTGTTGCCATGAAGTTAGGAGTCAGCGACGACAAGATTCGCTTTGCCGTCAGCAAAATCGAACAAGTGGAACACCGCCTGAACATGAAGCGTACTCCGGGCGGAGTAACCATCATCGACGACGCATTCAATTCCAACCCCGACGGCTCACGCATGGCTCTTGACGTGCTGTCGCGCATGACGAAAGGGAAACGTATCGTAGTTACCCCGGGCATGATTGAACTGGGCGACAAACAGGCATACCACAACAGCCGTTTCGGTGAACACATAGCCGAAACCTGCGATGTGGCTATTATCGTCGGCCAGTACAACCGCGAAGCCATTGTGGAAGGCATCCGCAAAAGCGGCAAATTCGACGAAAACAATCTACTGATTGTCGACTCGTTTGCAGAAGCACAGACACGTCTTGCCACAATTCTGAAAGCAGGCGACACGATTCTTTACGAAAACGACCTGCCCGATACATTCAAATAACAAGGAACTAAAAGCATAAAAAATTACAATAAAAAGATGAAAACAAATGTTGCTGTCTTCTTCGGAGGACGTTCAGTGGAACATGAAATCTCAGTTATTTCAGCTTCACAAGCCATGCATGCAATGAATAGGGACAAATACAACGTAATCCCTGTCTACATATCAAAACAAGGAAAATGGTACACCGGCGACGCGCTGTTCGACGTAGCCAACTACCGTGACATGAACGCGCTTATCGCAAAATGCGACGAAGTGTTCATGCGTCCGGAATTCGGCGATTACAACCTCTATCGCGCCAAAACAAAACTTTTCGGTTCGAACATCTACACGACGCTTGACGTTGTGATTCCGGTGCTTCACGGAACCAACGGCGAAGACGGTATTTTTGAAGGTGTACTCGAAACCATCGGTATCCCCTACGCCGGCTGTAATACTGTTTCTTCAGCCAACGGTATGGACAAAATCACGATGAAAATGATTCTGAAGGACTGTGGTATTCCTGTTGTCGATTATGTATGGTTCACCGACAAACAATGGTACAAGCAAAAAGACCAGCTGATTGCCCAAGTGGAAGAAAAAATCGGCTATCCGGTCATCGTGAAGCCGGCCAACCTCGGTTCAAGCGTAGGCATCAGCCGCGCATCCAGCCGCGAGGAATTGGTAGAAAGCGTTGAAAACGCCGAAAAATATTCAACTCGTATCATCGTTGAGGACATGGTGGAAAATCTGAAGGAAATCAACTGCTCCGTTTTGGGAGACTGCGACGACTATCAGACTTCCATTTTGGAAGAACCTATCAAAACCGGCGACTTCCTTTCATACGAAGACAAATACATGGGCGGCTCAAAGAGTGCTAAAGGCATGCAGGCTTCACAAAAACGCATTCCGGCCGAATTGCCGAAGGAAATGACCGAACGCATCCAATTCCTTGCCGGCGAAACTTTCCGCGTACTTTCCTGCCACGGTGTCAGCCGTGTTGACGTGATTGTAGACGGCAACACCAACGAAATATTCGTCAACGAAATCAACACTATCCCGGGTTCACTTTCTTTCTATCTCTGGGAAGCAACAGGTATCAGTTTCGACAAACTGATGGACAACCTCGTTCAACTGGCACTCAAACGCAAACGTGAATCAGGATTGAAAACAACCAACTTTGACCACAACATCTTCAACCTTTCGGGAGGTGTGAAAGGCGGTTTGAAAGGCGGAGTAAAGAAATAAGGACAATCTCCCCCCTCATATACAGCAGGCATGCAGTCAAAAGCGTGCCTGCTTTTTTGTTGCCGTAAACAAATCCGCCAATAGTTTGTTTTATAGAAAAACACAACATTACAGATTATGAAAAAAAGACTGACATTCGGTTTCATTGCCGCTATATCTTTTCTCAGTTTACCACAACCATCGGAAGCCTGTACAGGCATCACACTTACCGCTCAGGACAGCACAACCATCGTAGCACGCACCATTGAATGGGGCGGCAGCGACCTGAACAGCCAATATGTCGTTGTTCCGCGAGGCTATACGGCTCAATCCTATACACCGGAAGGTGTCAACGGAATGAAGTTTACATCACGATACGGCTACGTTGGACTGGCGGTAGAACAAAAAGATTTTGTGGCCGAAGGGCTGAACGAAATGGGACTTTCCGCCGGACTGTTCTATTTTCCCCGCTATGGAAAATACGTAGACTACAATCCCAACAACAAGTCAAAAACAATAGCCGACCTTCAACTGGTTGCCTGGTTGCTGGGCGAATGCGCCACTGTTGACGACGTCATGGATGCCGTAAAAGATGTGGATATTGTACCAATCGATCCGCGGGCATCTACCGTACACTGGCGGTTCACTGATCCGACAGGCCGACAGGTTGTATTGGAAATCGTGGACGGCAAACTCCAGTTTTTCGAAAACAAGCTCGGAGTTTTGACCAACTCACCCGGTTTCGAATGGCAAATGACCAATCTGAACAACTACGTAAATCTGTTTCCGGGTTCTGCCAGCACGCAGGATTTCGGCAATATCCAACTCAATTCTCTTGGTGTCGGCAGCGGAGCGCTGGGCTTGCCCGGCGATGCCACTCCCCCGTCACGCTTTGTCCGTGCTGCTTTCTATCAGACCACAGCCCCGCAGCAACCGACAGCTGAAGATGCCGTGTTGCAGGGCTTCCAAATCATGAATAATTTTGACCTTCCGCTTGGCATCGAATTTCCGAAAGGACAGGCTACAGTCAACATTCCGAGCGCAACACAATGGACCTCGGCAACCGACATGACCAACCGACGGATTTACTATCGAACGATGCACAACAGTGCCATCCGTTGTATCGACCTCAACAAAATTGACTTCACACGGACAAAATACAAAGCCGCGCCGCTCGACAATGTAAAACGCCAGCCAATCGAAATGGTAAAAATCAAATAAATCCTCAAAAACAGTTTCCCGAAACGGAAGCTGTTTTTTCATTTTTCCGGTTTGCACTATATTTCCATAATATAGGCTGCACCTCGTAAATGCAAATTAAGAACAAGTTCTTTTCCGATTTTCCGGTTTGCACTATATTTTCATAATATAGGCTGCACCTCGTAAATGCAAATTAAGAACAAGTTCTTTTTGCATTTATCTCGGTTTGCACTATATTTGCAAAAAATTTTTTGACACTCTAAAGAATTATTCTAATGAAGAATAAATTTAACGTATATAGCAAGTTTAATCTATCAGATGTAAACAAGGAAGTACTCAGCAAATGGGACGCTGAGAATGTCTTCGCCGAAAGTTTGAAAACACGTGAGGGTTGCCCTTCGTTCGTATTCTTTGAAGGACCTCCATCGGCTAATGGTATGCCGGGTATTCACCACGTTATGGCTCGTACCATTAAGGACATCTTCTGCCGCTATAAAACGATGAAAGGTTTCCACGTTAAACGTAAAGCCGGATGGGACACTCACGGACTTCCGGTTGAATTGGGTGTGGAAAAATCTTTAGGTATCACAAAAGAAGATATTGGAAAGACTATCTCTGTCGACGACTATAACAAAGCCTGCCGTCAGGAAGTCATGAAATATACAAAGGAATGGGAAGACCTTACCCACAAGATGGGTTACTGGGTTGACATGACCAATCCTTACATCACTTACGACAACCGCTATATCGAATCTGTATGGTGGTTGCTCAAACAACTTTACAACAAGAATTATCTTTACAAGGGCTATACTATCCAGCCGTATTCACCAGCTGCCGGTACAGGTCTTAGCTCACACGAGTTGAACCAGCCGGGTTGCTACCGCGACGTAAAGGATACAACCTGCGTGGCTCAGTTCCGCATCAAGAACCCGAAACCGGAAATGACACAATGGGGTACTCCGTACTTCCTCGCATGGACCACCACTCCGTGGACATTGCCATCAAATACGGCACTCTGCGTCGGCCCGAAAATTGAATATGTAGCCGTTCAGACTTACAACGCCTATAATGGCGAAAAAATGACAGTGGTTTTGGCAAAATCCCTGCTCTACAACCACTTCAACAAAAAAGCTGAAGGTCTGGCACTTGAAGACTACAAACCGGGCGATAAATTGGTTCCGTTCAAGGTTGTAGGCGAATATATGGGTCCGGATTTGGTTGGCATGGAATACGAGCAACTGCTTCCGTGGGTAAAACCGGTTAGCGTTGACGAAAACGGCAACTGGTATGAAGCTGCCGACAAGGCATTCCGTGTTATCCCGGGCGACTATGTAACCACAGAAGACGGTACAGGTATCGTTCACATCGCTCCTACATTCGGTGCCGACGACGCATTCGTAGCCCGCGCAGCAGGCATCCCGTCGTTGTTCATGATCAACAAGAAAGGTGAAACACGTCCGATGGTTGACCTTCAAGGTAAGTTCTACCTCCTCGACGAACTGGATGAAAAATTCGTTGCTGAATGTGTAAACGTAGAGGAATACAAAGAATATCAGGGCAAGTGGGTGAAAAACGCCTACAACCCAATCTATACTGTCAACGGCCGCTATGACGAAAAAGCCGCTCAGGCAGCCGAATCACTCGACATCGAACTTTGCATGATCATGAAACAGGCCGGCAAAGTGTTCAAAATCGAGAAACATACCCACAACTATCCGCACTGCTGGCGTACCGACAAGCCGGTGCTCTACTACCCGCTCGACAGCTGGTTTATCCGCACTACAGCTTCACGCGAACGCCTGATGGAACTGAACGAAACCATCAACTGGAAGCCGAAATCAACCGGTAGCGGACGTTTCGGAAAATGGCTTGAAAACCTTCAGGACTGGAACCTGTCACGCAGCCGCTATTGGGGAACACCGCTTCCTATCTGGCGTAGCGAAGACGGTCTGGCTGAAAAGTGTATCGGCAGTGTAGAAGAACTTTACAACGAAATCGAAAAAGCTGTCGCTGCAGGCGTTATGGCAAGCAACCCGTTCAAGGACAAAGGCTTCGTTCCATGCGACTACAGTGCAGAAAACTACGATAAAATCGACCTTCACCGTCCGTATGTCGACGACATTATCCTCGTTTCGGAAGACGGAAAACCGATGCGCCGCGAATTGGACTTGATTGACGTTTGGTTCGACTCAGGTTCCATGCCATACGCACAAATCCACTATCCGTTTGAAAACAAGGAAGCGTTCGACAACCGTGAAGTATATCCGGCTGACTTTATCGCCGAGGGTGTTGACCAGACTCGTGGCTGGTTCTTCACGCTCCACGCTATCGCAGGAATGGTGTTCGACACAATTTCTTACAAATCAGTAATTTCTAACGGTCTTGTACTTGACAAGAACGGAATGAAGATGAGTAAGCGTCTCGGCAATGCAGTCGATCCGTTTGACGCAATCGAAAAATACGGTACTGACCCGTTGCGCTGGTACATGATTTCCAACTCATCACCATGGGAAAATCTGAAATTCGACCCGGCAGGTGTAGAAGAAGTAAGCCGCAAATTCTTCGGCACACTCTACAACACCTATTCGTTCTTCGCACTTTACGCCAATGTTGACGGATTCGACAATTCGGCTGCTCAAGTGCCGTTCAACGAACGTCCGGAAATCGACCGCTGGATTATCTCCCTGCTCAACACGCTCATCAAAGAAGTGGATGCCGACCTGAGCGATTACGAACCGACAAAAGCCGCACGTGCTATCGCCGACTTCGTAAACGACAACCTCAGCAACTGGTACGTACGTCTGAACCGCAAGCGCTTCTGGGCAAGCGGCAACAGCGCCGACAAGCTATCTGCATTCCAGACTCTTTATACTTGCTTGGAAACGGTGGCACGCCTGATGGCACCAATCGCACCGTTCTACGCCGACCGTCTTTACACTGACTTGAAGGGAGCAACAACAGGCGACACAACTTCGGTTCACCTCGCCTACTTCCCGAAAGCCGACGAAAGCGTCATCAACAGCGAACTTGAAAATGAAATGAGCACCGCTCAAATCATCACTTCCATGAGCCTTGCATTGCGCCGCAAAGCAAACCTCAAGGTTCGCCAGCCGCTTACCTGCATCATGATTCCGGTAATGGACGACGCACAAAAAGCAAGCATTGAAGCAATGGCTTCACTCATCAAGAACGAAGTGAACGTGAAGGACATCAAGTTTGTCAGCAACGAAGAAGGCGTTCTGGTGAAGAAAGTGAAACCCGACTTCAAGAAGCTCGGTCCGAAGTTCGGCAAGATCATGAAACAGCTCGCTGCACAAATCACGGCCATGTCGCAGAAGGACATCATCGAATTTGAAAAGAACGGATGTTTCACCTTCACTGTCGACTCTACACCGGCAACTGTCGAAGTGGCCGACGTGGAAATCATCTCGGAAGATATTCCGGGCTGGTTGGTGAACAATGAAGGCAGTCTGACTGTTGCATTGGATATCACTGTTACCGAAGAATTGCGACGCGAAGGTATTGCTCGCGAAATTGTGAACCGTATCCAGAACATCCGCAAGAACAAAGACTTCGATATCACCGACAAGATTGATGTCGTAATCACGCCGAACGATGGAACAAACGAAGCTGTGAACGACTATATGGAATATATTTCCAAACAGGTTCTTGCCAACAGCTTTGTAATTGCAGACATCGACGAGGCTGACCGCATCGACTTGGAAATGGAAGAATACCCTGGCTTGTTTGCTTCAGTAAAACGAAGCAAATAAGCTTCCAACATAAAACTTAATTATTAACCAAAGACACACGACTATGGCAGAGAAGACAAGATACTCAGACGCCGAATTGCAGGAATTCAAAGAAATCATTCTTGCAAAATTGGAAAAAGCGTATAAAGATTACGAGCTTTTGAAAAATGAAGTGACTAATTCTGACGGCAATGACACAGCCGACACATCTCCAACATTCAAAGTGCTGGAGGAAGGTGCAACGACTCTCAACAAAGAAGAGTCAGGCCGACTCGCACAACGCCAGATGAAGTTCATTCAGCACTTGAAGGCTGCTTTAGTGCGCATTGAGAACAAGACCTACGGCATTTGCCGTGAAACGGGCAAACTCATACCGAAAGAACGTCTTAGAGCTGTACCTCATGCCACACTAAGCATCGAAGTAAAAAACAAAGGCAATAAATAATTTTAATGCGAAAACTTAATAACGGATATTTAGCGGCAATTATAATCCTCGTGGTTATAATTGCCGACCAAATATTGAAAATTTGGGTAAAGACCAGCTTTTTCCTTTACGAATCGCTCGACATTACAAGCTGGTTCAAATTGAACTTTGTAGAAAATCCCGGAATGGCATTCGGAATTGAATTGGGAAGCAAAATGTTTCTTACCATTTTCCGCATTGTCGCTTCGGCTGTGCTAATCTACATCATCTATAAAATACGGAACAACAAACTCTATTCGCGGGGATTCATTGTCTGCCTCGCACTGATAACGGCAGGAGCGATAGGAAACGTTATCGACTGCATGTTTTACGGCCTGATATTCAACGAATCAACCCCCTACACCATGGCAACGCTCTTCCCGGAAGGCGGCGGATACGCTTCTTTTCTCCACGGAAAAGTGGTGGACATGTTCTATTTCCCGCTTGCTTCATGGTACTGGCCCGACTGGATGCCGTTCTGCGGAGGTGAATACTTCGTATTCTTTCAGCCCGTATTCAACCTTGCCGATGCAGCTATCTCTGTCGGTATGATTGTATTGATTCTGTTCTATTCCAAATATTTGTCCATTCACGAAAACAACACAGAAAAGTCGGAGGTATCAAAATAGATGAAGAAACTGTGGCTTTTTGCACTCACTCTTGCCTGCCTGTCGGCCTGCAACACTGTTCCGGAAGGTGTCATTGACACCGACAAGATGGCGGAACTAATGGCTGATATCCACCAGGCAAATGCAGTAGTCGAACTCAATCCCAACACCTATACCAGCGACTCAGTCAAAATGTCGCTGAAAAAAGCCGTGTTCGAACGCCACGGCATTACGGAAGAACAGTTCGACTCTTCATTGATGTGGTATGGCCACAATCTCGATATCTATAAGGATGTCTACGACAATGTGATTAAGATTCTGGAGAAAAGAGAACAGGACGTGATAGCAGAAGCCCGACTTGCCGGTGAAAAGATGACCATTATGGGCGACAGCATCGACATCTGGACACTGAGCCGCCGAATAATTCTCGACAAAAAACAGTTCGGCAAATATGCCCAACTGCAATTCTCAACGCCTGCCGATGAAAACGCCCGCAAAGGCGACCGCTACGAATGGCACCTGTATCCCTACAACGGAAAAATGTCAATCGATGCCCTCCTCGGTGTTGACTACAACGACGGTTCCTCGGAATATCAGGTTTCAAACCTGAGAATGGACGAGCATTCTTCCATCATGCTGCAAGCAGATTCCAACAAAATCGTGTCGCGTGTCTACGGCTATATGCTCTACGAATTTGAGAATGAAAGTGCCGTGTTTGTCGACAGTCTGATGCTCTACCGTTCACGACTGAACTCCAGCATCTACAACCGACACAACCGCCAGCGCACAATAGGAACAAAGTAAAACCGCAGCCATGCGCATCCTCGCCCACTACACCGTATATAAAAACGAAGTCTTCAATCTGCACATTTTCGACATTGCAGAACAAAATGTTACACACTTTCCGGTCAAAGTGGAAACGGCGCATACCCTGTTTCTTCAGGGCATATTGATTATAGCCAACGAACATATCACCGAGCAACACATCGAGCACATCCACCGGCTGATTGTGGACAACCGGGAACTGCCGCTAAACGAGCTTGCACATACCCTGAATTCCTATTTGTCCGAAAACCGTCTACACCATTCCGACGACAGCACTCCTAAACTGCTGAAAGTTACTTTTCCATATCAGAGAATAGCAATTTTAAAATAATTTCTTCGATTTATTTATAAATTGCAACAAAAATCGCCATTTTGTTTAAATTTGCAATAATATTTGCTAACTTTGCAAGTATTACAAATTCGAATCGCGCATATGCGGTTTGGCATTCTCTAACAATACAGGCGAAAAAGTGGAAAAGAAAAGACATAATACGGCAATCCTTCGCATGCACTGCCCCGATCAGGTAGGCATCATTGCTGAAATCACGAATTTCATCAACACCAACGGCGGTAACATTGTGTACCTCGACCAATATGTCGACCGCATGAACAGCATTTTCTATATGCGCGTTGAATGGGAACTCGACAATTTCATCATTCCCAAAGAAAAGCTGAATGACTATTTCTACACGCTTTTCGCCCAACGGTTCGACATGTGGTTTCACATCAGTTTCCCGGAACGGATTCAGCGCATGGCCATTTTTGTATCAAAAATGTCGCACTGCATCTATGACCTGCTGGCGCGCTACACTGCCGGCGAATGGGACGTGGAAATTCCGCTGATTATAAGCAACCATCCCGACCTTGCCAACATCGGCGAACAGTTCGGCATCCCGTTTGAGGTAATCCCCATCACCAAAGAGAACAAGGCAGAACAGGAACAAAAGGAATTCGAACTGCTTGAAAAATACAACATCGACTTCATTGTCCTTGCACGCTACATGCAGGTGCTGTCGGAAGAATTCATCAACCGCTACCCGAACCGCATCATCAATATCCACCATTCGTTCCTACCGGCATTTGTCGGGGCAAAGCCCTATCATGCCGCTTACGAGCGGGGCGTAAAACTTATCGGAGCGACCAGCCATTATGTGACAACCGAACTGGATGCCGGACCGATTATCGAGCAGGACATCGTAAGGATTTCCCACAAGAACACAGTCGACGACCTCGTACATAAAGGCCGTGATTTGGAGAAAATCGTCCTTTCACGGGCAGTGGAGAAGCATATCCAGCGAAAAATTCTGACTTACAAAAACAAAACAATCATATTCAACTAACGGGCTATTTATGAACGTTGCAATCATCAAATACAATGCAGGCAACATTTTCTCGGTCGACTGCGCCCTACGGCGTATCGGAGTCACTGCTGAAATAACCGATGACCCTGAAAAAATCCGCAAGGCGGATAAAGTGATATTTCCCGGCGTGGGCGAAGCCTCGTCGGCAATGACCCATTTGCGACATCACCGCCTCGACGAAGTGATCCGCAACCTGTCGCAGCCCCTTCTGGGAATCTGTATCGGCCAGCAATTGCTTTGTGCCCACTCGGAAGAGGGCGACACCGACTGCATCGGTATTTTTGACGTGCCCGTAAAACGCTTCCAGCCATCGGCCGACGGACTGAAAATTCCGCACATGGGTTGGAACCGTGTAAAGCTTACAACAGAAAATCCATTGCTTACGGAAGCATTGGACAACAATTTTGTTTACTATGTTCACAGTTTTTATGTACCTTTGAGCTGTTGGACAATTGCCAAGACTAAATACATCGGCGAATTCAGTGCGGCAATGAGAAAAGACAACTTTTTTGCCACACAGTTCCACCCGGAAAAAAGTGGAGACGTAGGCGAACGAATTTTAAAAAATTTCATTGAACTATGATTGAGATTATCCCTGCCATAGACATAATCGACGGAAAATGCGTACGGCTGACACAGGGCGACTACGACAACCGGAAGGTCTACAATGAAGACCCGCTGGAAGTTGCCCAAATGTTTTGCGATGCCGGATGCCGCCGTCTGCATCTTGTAGACCTTGACGGGGCGAAATCTTCCCACATAGTGAACTACCGGACACTGGAACGCATTGCCTCGTATACCGACCTGACCATTGACTTCGGCGGCGGACTGAAAAGCGACGAAGACCTTCACATAGCCTTTGAATCGGGGGCTGCCATGGTAACCGGCGGAAGCATTGCAGTCAAGAATCCGCAGCTCTTCCATCATTGGCTGGAGGTGTACGGCAACGAACGGATTATCCTCGGTGCTGATGCAAAAGACGGGAAAATAGCCACATCGGGCTGGACCGAAGACAGCCCCCATGAACTCCTGCCTTTTGTCAAGGAATATATGCAAGCCGAAATAAAGAAGGTGATTACTACTGACATTTCAAAAGACGGCATGCTCGAAGGACCTGCTACGGAACTGTACAGAACCATGCTCGACGAACTGGAAGGCATTTACCTGATAGCCAGCGGCGGCATCAGCTGTCTGTCGGACATTGAAACGCTCTGGAAGGCCAACGTTCCGGCTGTCATTGTCGGGAAAGCCCTCTATGAGAACAGAATTGCATTAAAGGATGTAGAACGGATTAACATTGGAAAGATATGCTGGCAAAACGAATAATTCCCTGTCTTGACGTCAAGGACGGAAGGACCGTTAAAGGCGTAAACTTTCTGAACCTAAAGGATGCCGGCGACCCCGTAGAACTGGGAAAACGCTATAGCGAAGAAGGTGCCGACGAACTGGTGTTTCTCGACATTACCGCCTCCCACGAACGACGGAAGACACTGGCCGACATGGTCAGGAAAGTGGCACAGAACATCAGTATACCGTTTACCGTCGGCGGCGGAATCGGAAGCATTGAAGATGTGGAAGTGCTCCTTAGCGCAGGTGCCGACAAAATTTCCATCAATTCCAGTGCCCTATACCGTCCGCAACTGATTGAGGACATTGCCAAGCGCTTCGGCAGTCAGGTTTGCGTAGTGGCAATTGATGCGAGAAACGAAAGCGGAACATGGCAATGCTACGTTAAAGGCGGACGCGAGCGCTTCGACAAGCAACTGATGCCGTGGGCACATGAAGTGCAGGAACGCGGAGCCGGAGAAATACTCTTCACGAGTATGGACCACGACGGTGTCAAGCAAGGTTTTGCCTGCGAAGCCCTGGCAGAACTTGCCTCCCGCTCGTCCATTCCCATCATCGCCTCCGGCGGTTGCGGAACAATGCAGCATTTTGCCGACGCGTTCACCATCGGTAAGGCAGATGCAGCACTTGCAGCGAGCGTGTTCCACTTCAATGAAATAAACATTAGAGAACTGAAAAAATATTTACAACAACAAAACATAACCGTAAGATTATGACTCTCGATTTTGAAAAAATGGGCGGACTTGTTCCTGCCATCATACAGGATGCCCGCACGAAAAACGTATTGATGCTCGGTTTCATGAACGAAGAAGCGTTCGCAAAAACCGAATCGACGGGTCTTGTCACATTCTACAGCCGCACCAAAAAACGCCTTTGGACGAAAGGTGAAGAAAGCGGCAACGTGCTGAAAGTAGTATCCATTGCCGACGACTGCGACCACGACACCCTGCTCATCCAGGCCATTCCGGCCGGTCCGGTCTGTCATACGGGTAACGCTACCTGCTTCAGCGAAACTAACGAATTCGGCATCGAATTCCTTGCCTACCTGCAGGAATTCATCAACCGCCGCCATCAGGAAATGCCGGAAGGCTCCTACACTACTTCCCTTTTCAAAAAAGGCATCAACCGCATGGCACAGAAAGTAGGCGAAGAGGCAGTAGAGACAGTCATTGAAGCCACCAACGGCACAGACGACCGACTCATTTATGAAGCGTCCGACCTCATCTACCACCTCATTGTGCTGCTTACATCAAAAGGATTAACCATCAACGAACTTGCCGCAGAACTGGAAAAACGGCATAAAGAATAACAGCAGAAAGAAATGGCAAAACTTATCGACTATAAGAATGTAGACATCTACCGCAAAGAGCTGTTGGTGCTCAAGAACGTAAACTTTTCGCTCGAAGAAGGCGAATTCACCTACCTCATCGGCCGGGTTGGAAGCGGTAAAAGTAGTTTGATGAAAACGATGTATGCCGAAATTCCCATCGACAACGGAGAGGCTACAATTTTCGACTATGACCTGAACAAAATAAAGCGTAAGGATGTTCCTATGCTACGCCGTCAAATCGGTATCGTCTTTCAGGATTTCCAATTGCTTTCTGACCGTTCGGTCTACGACAACCTCCTGTTCGTGCTCAAGGCAACCGGCTGGAAGAACAAGGCCGAAATCGACGAGCGCATCAACGAAGTGCTGAAGGAAGTGGGCATGAGCAACAAGTCATACAAGATGCCTCACGAACTGTCGGGCGGTGAACAGCAGCGTATTGCCATCGCACGCGCCCTGCTCAACAAGCCGAAACTGATTCTGGCCGACGAGCCTACCGGTAACCTCGACAACAACACCGGTCACCAGATTATGACCCTGCTCCACAAAATCAGCTCGGAAGGAACAGCCGTCATCATGGCTACCCACAACCTGCAGCTGACAGAGGAATTCCCGGCACGTGTCATGCAATGCGAAGACAAAAAAGTGGCGGAAATATGATTTTAATTTTGTAATTTTGCATCGATTTTTCACAAATAGATATTGAATAGAAGAAATGAAAGTGCTGAAATTTGGCGGAACATCGGTTGGTTCTGCAGATAGAATTAAACACGTTGCTGATTTAGTAACAAAACGCGGTAAAAACATCATCGTTCTGTCGGCAATGGCAGGTACAACAAATACACTCGTTGAAATTTCCGACTATTTGTATAAAAAGAATATCGATGGTGCTAAGGAAACCATCAACCTGTTGGAGAAAAAGTACTTTCAGACTATCGACCAACTGTATAGCGACGAAAATTACAAACAGGAAGCCTTGACACAAATCCAGGCCTGCTTCAACTATATCCGTTCGTTCACAAAAGACATCTTCACCATGTTCGAAGAAAAGGAAATCCTCGCACAAGGCGAAATCATGTCAACAGTGATGATGAACCTTTACATGCACCAGAACGGAATCAAGTCAGAACTCTTGCCCGCGCTTGAATACATGCGCACCGACAAAAACGGCGAGCCTGACTACCATTTCATCAAGCAGCACCTGAATGACCTGCTCGACAAGCATCAGGATGCCGACCTCTACATCACTCAGGGCTATATCTGCCGTAACGCATACGGAGAAATCGACAACCTGCAACGCGGTGGCAGCGACTACTCTGCTTCGCTTGTGGGCGCAGCTGTCAATGCCGAAGAAATTGAAATCTGGACAGACATCGACGGCATGCACAACAATGACCCACGCTTTGTAGAAAACACAAAGCCGGTAGAAAAACTGAATTTCGAAGAAGCTGCAGAATTGGCTTATTTCGGTGCAAAAATCCTGCACCCGACTTGCATCCAACCTGCCAAACTCAACAATATTCCCGTAAGACTTCTCAGCACTCTTGACCCGGAAGCCAAAGGAACACTTATTGGCAACACCTCTGTGCCTTGCACCATCAAAGCGGTTGCCGCAAAGGACAACATTACTGCCATCAAAATCAAATCAGGCAGAATGCTGCTTGCCTACGGTTTCATGCGCAAGGTGTTTGAAATCTTCGAATCGCACAAAACTCCGATTGACATGGTCGTAACTTCGGAAGTAGGCGTATCCGTGACAATCGACAGCGAAAAGAATCTCGACAACATTCTCGACGACCTGCGCAAATTCGGTACTGTAACCGTTGACCGCGACATGGTGATTATCTGCGTTGTCGGCGACCTCGAATGGAAGAACCAAGGCTTCGAAGCAAAAGCACTCGATGCATTGAAGGACATTCCGGTACGCATGATTTCGTACGGAGGCAGCAACTACAACATTTCATTCCTGATCAGCAAGGATGACAAGGTGAAAGCCTTGAACCTGTTGAGCGAGAAATTGTTTAACTAATCCGATTTGCGTATGACGAATTTTCCTGTTGAACTTTTCAAGAATATAGAAACACCGTTCTACTATTACGATTCAGCCCTTTTGAAACGTACACTTGAAACGGTAAAAAAATCGGCCGATGCCTATGGCTACCATATCCATTATGCCATTAAGGCAAATACAAATCCGGGCATTTTGGCGGAAGTGACAAAATACGGCTTCGGTGTTGACTGTGTCAGCGGTGGCGAAATAAAGCATGCCTTGGAAGCCGGATTCGACGGCAACAAAATCATGTATGCCGGTGTTGGAAAAACGGACAAGGAAATCGAATTTGCATTGGATTCCAACATCCGTTGCTTTAATGTCGAATCGCTTCCTGAGCTGGAAAACATCAACGAAATAGCTGCCCGTAAAAACTGCATGGCACACGTTGCCATGCGCATCAATCCGAACATCGACGCGCATACCCACCACTATATCACGACCGGACTGAAAGAAAACAAATTCGGCATCAGCATGGACGACCTTGACAGCTTTGTGGAAAAGGCGTTGGAGATGAAGAACATCGACCTCTGCGGCGTACATTTTCATATCGGCTCGCAGATTCTATACCACGAACCGTTTGTCGAACTGTGCAAACGCATCAAGGAACTGCTCGAACGCATTGAAGAACTCGGTGCAGACATCACCCTCATTGATGTGGGCGGAGGATTGGGCATCAATTATGATGACCCTGACGGCGAACCGATTCCGGACTTCGACGGCTATTTCAAAACTTTCCACGACAATTTGGAATTGAAAGCCGGACAAGAACTGCATTTCGAACCGGGACGTTCCATCGTCGGACAATGCGGCTCGCTTATTACACGTGTTCTGTATGTCAAAGAAGGCCGTGAAAAGAAATTTGTCATCGTTGATGCAGGAATGACCGACTTGATACGCCCCGCCCTTTATCAGGCTCACCACAAAATCGAGAACCTGACATCACAGTCGGCTATCGACGATGTTTACGATGTAGTCGGTCCTATCTGTGAGTCGTCGGACAAGTTCGGCTCTGACGAACGACTGCCGCTCACATCACGTGGCGACATTCTCGCCCTACGTTCTGCAGGAGCCTATGGAGAGGTGATGGCATCCACTTACAACGGAAGAAGCTTGCCAAAAAGCTACTTTTCCGAACAGCTGACAAAATAAAATTTTCCGGCATATCCGCCTACAGCAGAATATGCCGGAAAATTCCATACTCCTTAAAAATCCAGTTTTAAGAATTGACGGCCGCATCGATTGCTGACTCAAGTGTCGAAACCGATTGTACGCCAACCTGCCGCCAAACCGGCTGTCCGTTCTTGAAAATCATCAGAGTTGGCACATTGCGTATCTGATATTCAGCAGCCACACGCATGTTCTGCTCAACATTAATCTTAAGGATTCTTGCCTTGTTGCCTATCTTCGACTTCAACTCTTCCAAAATAGGATGCATTTGCTGGCAAGGTCCGCACCAGGTAGTGTAGAAATCAACCAAAGTCGGAACATTGGAAGCGATGGCTTCTTTAAAATTTTCTGACATAACTTGTAACAATTAAGTGATTTATTCATTTTTATGAATATAACGGCACAGAGCCTCGGAATGTTCACTGAAGCCAAAGCCGGCACTTGAATAAAACTGAACACAGTAACCATTGAATAAATCAATTGGACTATGGCACGTCATATGAATCTAAAGGGAATGGGAGTTGCCCTGATTACTCCTTTCAAGCAGGACAAATCCGTCGATTTTCCTGCATTGGCCCGACTATTGGAATACATCATACAAAATAAGGCCGATTATATCGTTGTGCTTGGCACAACAGCGGAAACGGCAACACTTACCGAAGATGAGAAAAAGGCGGTAAAGGAATTTGTGGTTGAACGCGTCAACCGCAGAGTGCCGCTCGTACTCGGCGTTGGCGGCAATAACACCAAAGCCCTGACTGATTATCTCAAGGAAAACGACCTGTCGGCATTCAATGCCATCCTATCTGTTGTACCCTACTACAACAAACCGTCGCAGGAAGGCATCTACCAGCACTATAAAGCCATTGCCGAAGCATCGCCGATACCGGTGATACTCTACAATGTGCCGGGACGTACAGGCGTAAACATGACGGCAGAAACGACATTGCGCCTTGCCCGCGATTTCGAAAACATTATCGGAATCAAGGAAGCGTCCGGCAATATCACCCAAATGGACGACATCATTAAAAACAAGCCGACCGACTTCATGGTTATTTCCGGCGACGACGGCATCACATTCCCTCTCATCACTTTAGGGGCAGTGGGTGTCATTTCCGTTATCGGCAACGCCTTCCCAAAAGAATTCAGCCGCATGGTGCGTCTGGCATTGCACGGACAATACGACCAAGCTCTGCAAATCCACCACAAATTCACAGAACTGTTCAGCCTGCTTTTCGTCGACGGAAATCCGGCCGGCGTGAAATGTCTGCTCAATGCAAAAGGCATGATTGAAAACGAACTTCGTCTTCCACTCGTTCCTACACGCATCACGACATACGAGAAAATCCGAAAAGTTCTTAATGAACTATAGTTTTTGCTCCAAAAAGTTGCAGATTTTAAAAATTCATATTACCTTTGCCTCACTTTTTGGAGGGAAATGTTAAAAACGGGGTCCAGTAGCTCAGCTGGATAGAGCAACAGCCTTCTAAGCTGTGGGTCGTGGGTTCGAATCCCGCCTGGATCACCAATTAAGGAGGAAGGGTCAAAAGCCTGATAATTAGATTTCGTCTAATTGTCAGGCTTCCTTTTTACCCCACTCCTAAACATTAGACGGTTGTCAGATAACCCCAATCTCTTAGCAGGCCATCAAACAGCTACACACGTAATTGGCAATTAAATGACCAATTCGAGTTTAAACCCAAATCGGTCATTAGACTTTATGGTGGATTTCGTGCTGCTGTCAGGCAGATTGATTTCTGTCTTTGTCGAAGATGTAGCGGGCTACATCGAGAAAAAGCAGGAAGCAAGATGCCGGCAGCAGTACGGAAAGCGACTAAAGAGCCAACCAAAGTTCACTGTCGACAGCCTAACCTTGTTTGGCGGTCTAATGACCGTTTTGGGTTAAACAGTCGTTCAAAAGTCACACAAAAGCCGTTCAAAAAACAAGGCCGGATTTCCTCTTGAAAACCGACCTCGCATATTTTATTCTATTCGAACGTGCTATTATTTTTTCCGTGCAACCTTCTCGGCTTCCATATCGGCACGGCTCTTACTTTTCGTCACAAGATAAACGCCAAAGAAAATCAGCACTACGGAAACTGTCTTTTGCCAAGTAAAAGTATCCAATCCCCAAAGAACTGCGAATATGGTTGCAACAATAGGCTGAACGTAATTATACATTCCGGCTACTGTAGGCCGCAAACGTCGCAGCCCGACAAGCATCAGCAGGTAACTAATAAACGTACCGCCAACCACCACAAAGGCACAGCCTGCAATATCGCTCCACGGTAATTCCAGCCACTGTGTGGCAACAAGATTGTCATAGGTGAACGGGAGAAGCACCAGCGAAGCAAAAGTAAACATCCATTTCATCAAGGTCACAACGCTATAGCGCGCTATAAAATTCTTGAAAAGCACCATATAGAGAGCGTAACTGCATTGTGCGAGCAAAACGAGCAAATCGCCGCGGATATCACCCGCTGCACTACCCGTTCCCGAACCGGACATGACAAGCAGCAACGCGCCCGAGACACCTGCTGCGATACCGCCCACCTTCAACCCGGTGATTGGTTCTTTAAGGTATATGGCAGAAATTATCATCGTAATCAGCGGCATGCTGGTCGTGATGATAGAGGCATTGACCGGAGAGGTCAACCCGACACCTAAAATAAAGCTGCCTTGATTGAACACAATGGCAAGCATCGAAGCAGCAAACATTTTCAGCAAGTCGCGAATCGGCACCCTCTCATAAGGGAAAAACAGCGAAGCCAGCCAAAACAGCAACATTGCTCCAAAAACACGCAAATCGGTCATGACAAACGGAGTGATAATTCCTCCAAGCATGACCATCTTCGCGATGGGCGACATCAATCCCCACATCGAATTGGCTCCGGCAAGAGCCAAATGACCTTTTGCTTTTTCCATAATATACATGCTTAAAAGAAGAGGGACAATCTGAACGATTGTCCCTCGATATTTTGTTTTGAAGAGTTCTTAGTTATTTCTCGCGAAATATTATTTCTTAAGACGATTACCGTAACGGCTCATGAACTTATCTACACGTCCGGCAGTGTCAACCAATTTCTGCTTACCTGTGAAGAACGGGTGAGATGAGCTGGTGATTTCAAGTTTTACGAGCGGGTAAGTTACACCGTCAAGTTCGATTGTTTCTTTAGCAGCGACAGTTGAACGAGTGATGAAAGTTTCACCATTCGACATATCTTTGAAAACAACCTCGCGATAGTTTGAAGGATGAATGTCTTTTTTCATTGCTATATCTTTTATGTTTACAAATTTCTTTATCACGTTGGTAGCGTGACATTCGTAATGGCGTGCAAATTTACTCATAATTTTTTAATTACAAAACCATTCGCCATTATTTTTATCTCAAGACTTTTAATTTATGGAAAAAGCAACCCCCAGCGTATCACTACGTTGGGGGTTTGTCTAACAATCGACTCTATTTCATCGAGTCATAGTAACCAAGAATATATTTATATAAGCCCATTTCTTAGAATTGGAACATCAAGCGAGCTTGAACTGTGTTGAAGTTCTCGTCGTATACATATTTGTCGCGGTCAAGCTTGTTGTAAGTGTAGCTTACCAACAGTTGAGCGAACTTGTTGAACGAGTAGTTCACACCGATTGTTGCAGAGTGCATGTTACCGCCACCGATGCTCAATGAAGTAGCCGGGTAGTCAGCCAACACACCGTTAGGATAGTATTGGTCACGACCTGGAACATAACGTTCACCTTCTACGATATCGTTCAAGCCAACGTAGCTGTAACGAGCAACAACTTCAAGCGACTTGCCGTCGAAGCCCTTCAAAAGACCTTCAGAGTTGCTGTACTTGTAAGGATTACCGAAAATCTTATAACCAGCTTCTACATAACCTCCGTGGAATTTGTTTGTTCCAAGAGGGTTACCTTTTTGCCAAGATTCGAGAGTACCCCAAGAGTCGATAGAACCAAGGTTAGCTTCGAACAAAGTCTGGTCGTCGCGTTCTTTAGTCACAGTCTTGTACATGTATTCACCGCGGATAAAGAAGTTGTCGTTCTTGTAAAGAAGTTCAGCACCCAAATCGTAAACATTCTTTGCCCAAGGCATTGTTGCAGAAACGAATTGCTTAGTTGGATCAACATATGTTTCCAAAGAAGTTCCGATAGTGTATTCTGTCTTCAATGTGTTGTTGTAAACTTCACCTGTGCAGATGTTAGCATAGCGGAAGTTAACACCAACGTGCAAAGTATTGTTTTCGTCATTGATAGGACGCCACAACCAACGGCCACCGAAAGTCACACCCTGGAATCCGGCAATCTGGTCGTTGTACATGTTTTCAGCAAACACACCCTGATTAGCCAAGAACTGGTTGTTGTAGAAGATATAGCTCAAACCAAGTTCACGACCCGGAGACATTGCATTGGCAGGAGCCGCACGGGAAATGAAGTGCAAGCTACCACGGCTTGTATTGTTGGCCATAGTTGCCGGGTTGTTGTAATAACCGGCCTTGAATGCGTGAGTACCTTTGTCCTTTTCCATTGAATATTGCAAGAACAAGTTCTTTTGTGCGAATTTGCCTTTTGAGAAGTCAAAATCAGCATAGAAATACCAGTTCTTATATTCCATTGATGTACGGATACGTGCGTCAGTCAAGGCAGCACCAGATTTCACCGGAGTAAAATCAGAATGATAGTAAGCCACATCGGCCATCATACGTGCTCCTACAGTAAATTTCACGTCGTCTTTTTTAATGTTAACAACCGGATCAGTATCAAAATCCTGAGCAACCATTCCTGAGAAAGACAAAGCTGCCAATACCGGTACTAAAATATATTTTTTCATATCGCAATTATCGTTTTTTGAGTATTAGTAAAAATTTCTGTGAATAGATTAATAGCCAAGTCTTTCAAGGGTTTCTACTGCATCAGGTACAGTTTGTGGAGCTTGAGCGTCACGCAAACCGTGTTCGATGAAATATTTCAAAGTCATTTCTGAACGGTTAGTAAATGCGCCGTCACCATAAACACAGTTCGAGAGTGGATTACCCCAGATGTCAAACTTCAACAAGTCGTCGAATTGAGTATCATTACCCCAGTTGTATTCACCGAAATATTTACCCATTTGAGCATAAGAGTCAAAAGAATACGGGTGGTTGAGCAAACCAGACTTTCTGATCAAGTAAGCCTGCCAAGGAGCATTCATTTCAGGATAATTGTTAGGAGCACCTGCAATACACGGGCCGATGATGTGAGCCTTGTGTTCTACAGCAAGGTTAACGAATGATGCATAACCTACAGGATCATCATATTTCAAGTCAGTTGCAGCTGTACCTTCCCACAACAAGAAGCACATAGGAATCTGGCCTTTGAAGTAATCAGCTGTGCGACGAAGACTTTCGAGAGAGAATGTTTGGAGAATAACCTTACCATTAGAATTACCAACATTCACCTTACCGTCCTTATAAGAAGGCACACCGTTGCAAGGTTTTGTAATGATGTTCCAGCCAAGACGATCAAGTTCTTCATAAACGCGTTTTTCGAAGTCAGACGGGTTCAACCATGATTCCTTGAATTCGATGTAAACGCCAGGACGGTTACCTGTATCTTGTGGGTCGTCAACATATTCAAATGTGTAAGTCAAACAGTCGCGTGCATTGTTCGGATCCCAAGTTCCTTCTACCTTCCAAACACGTTCGCCGTTAGAATCACGTTTCAACATCTTACCTTCAGCATAGCGGATTTGGTCTTCCAAAGTAGAGATGTATTGTTTCTGTTCGCTGAAAGCAGGACGAGCCTGTTCGAGGCTTGATTCATTGAACCATGTACCTGCATCCAAAGCCAACAATTCCTCATACATATAAGACATTGCATAGTACGGACGGAAAGATGCTTTATCTTTCTTTACAAGTTCTTCAGCCTGAGCTTCAGTCATACCGTGACGCATATAGAAATCCTTACGACCTTCCGGTACCAATTCGCCGTAAACGTTTTCAATGTTTGTAGTACGTTTCAAGTTGTCGTCGTGATTGGCAAGAATCACGCCGTCTTTTGTACACTGCAAGTCGGACTCAAGGTAGTCAACACCCATTTCACGGGCCCAACGCCAAGCAGACTCAGTTTCTTCCGGAGCCCAGAAAGTAGAACCACGGTGTGCCATTACTGCATACTTAGGCACATAATCACGAACTTTTGCCATTTCCGGAGAAATAGTCATCACATCAATACGCTTTACATCAACGTTGTAGCTCGTGAAATCTTGATTTTCGCACGATGTCAGTGCAACCACGGCAACACTGCAAGTGATGCCTAATCTAAATAGATTCTTTAGCATGGATTAAAATTTTAAGATGATTATTAATTTATTTTTGAATAGATTTTTTCAATTAACATAATGGGCATTATCGTTTTTTTCGAAGGGGGTGGGAGCGCTTTTCTCACGCTCCACCCTATTTGTTGTCAGTTTTATTGGTTATTATTTTCTGTTTTCTACCAAATACTGTTCTTCTTTATATGTGAAGCTTACAAAGAAGATTGACAGGATACATGCAGCCAAAAGAAGGATAAATGTCCAGTCCCAACCAGCGTGTTCAGCAACATAACCGATAACGATGTTTGCCAAGATAGCTGTTCCGAAGAAATAACCGAAGAAACCAGTCAAACCTGCAGATGTACCAGCTGCATTTTTCGGAGCAAGGTCAAGAGCCTGCACACCAATCAACATTACCGGACCGTAGATGAAGAAACCGATTGCAATCAGTGACAAAGTCACGATCAGATAATTGTCGGAGAACTGCCAGTAAGTGAAGATGAACACTGCTACAATAGCCATGAAAATAATAGTTGTGATGGCACGGCGTCCTTTGAACAACTTGTCGCTCACCCAACCGCAGAACAATGTTCCAGGGATAGCTGCAAATTCGTAGGCGAAATATGCCCAACCGGCTTCCTTGATATCATAGCCTTGTGCTTCTTTCAAGAATGTAGGAGCCCAATCAAGACATCCGTAACGAACCATGTAAACGAATGCATTGGCAATTGCGATGAACCAAAGCATCTTGTTGTTCAAAACATACTTGAAGAAAATTTCTTTTGTTGACAATACTTCTTCCTGCTTTGCGCTGTAGTTTTTCGGATAGTCGTTACGATATTTTTCAATTGAAGGCAGACCACAAGATTGTGGAGTGTCGCGAATCAAAACGTAAGCGAACAAAGCTACCAACATAGCCACTACAGACGGGAATACATAAGTACCGATCAAGAAATAGTGAGTGCTGTCAGCACCATAGAACCAAGAACCGAACCAAATTGCTCCGTAAACAGCCATAGGACCAACCAATGCGCCACCTACGTTGTGAGCACAGTTCCAGATAGCCATCTTGGTACCACGTTCTTTAACCGAGAACCAGTGCGTCATTACACGTCCGCACGGAGGCCAACCCATACCGTTAAACCAACCTACAAGGAAGTTAAGAACAGCCATCAGGAAGATAGCCCAACCCTTGTTTTCTGGACCAAATGCCACTACCGGCACAATCATGAACATCATGGAAACTGATGCCAAGAACAAACCTAACGGAAGGAAAACTCGGGCGTTACTACGGTCTGAAACACTACCCATCAAGAACTTCGACAAAGCATAAGCTATCGCGTTCATTGACAGAACAATACTTAACTCTCCCTTTTCATAGCCAAACTGAGCGAGCTCAGGAATAGCCATTGAAAAGTTCTTACGCACGATATAATAACCAGCGTATCCAATAAAAATTCCTAAAAACACCTGCCAGCGCAGACTCTTGTAAGTCGAGTCGATCTTATTTGCCGGAAGTTCCGGCTTGTGGGCAGGAGGGGCCAAAAAATTCCACATGATACTGAGATTTTAATGTAATACTTTTTTATTAGTTGTTATTTATTCAATTTCATAGTTGCCTCGTAGTCAATGGCCTCTGCCAAGACACTAATTGGATGTTTCACTTTATATGGAGTAGACATTTCAATTTGCCATTTACAGGTTTCACAGTCGGTAGCAACGAATTCCGCACCTGAATTTTCAATCTGACGGAACAATGACGCACCGATACCCTGTGATGTTGCGTAGTTTTCTTTCTTGAAACCATAAGTACCGCCAATACCGCAGCACTGAGAATCAAGAACAACCACATCAACGTTCGGTATGCTTCTCAGCAAATCGATTGAGTAGTAAGCCCATCCTAATTTTTCCATGTGACAAGGCGTATGATAAGCGATCTTGGCACGATAATCGTCACGGAACTTGAATTTAGCCTCGCCGTTTTCAATCAAACGGTAAACGAAACGAGTTGCAAGATCAATCGAATCGCGCACATCGCCGTTCTCTACATCCAGCAAATGAGGATACTCATCGCGGATAGTGAACGTACAGGTAGAAGATGCAGCGATAACCGGACGCTTGTCTTCATTTACGGCCTTGCGGATTGATGCCACGTTCAGTTTTGCCTGACTCTTTGCCTGATTGATCAGGCCGTTGGAAATCAAGGCTACACCACAGCATTTTTCCTTGTCAAGAAGATGCACGCCATAACCCAAAGCATTCATCACCTTCACCAAATCCTTACCGAGCTGAGGATAGTTGTAGTTGATGTAGCAGCCATGGAAAAAGCTAACATGCTTTTTGAACAGGTCCTGCTTCTTTTCGGCTTCCTTTCTAAACCAGGTTACAAACTTCTGGCCCGAATATTTCGGGAAAGTACGGTGATGGTCAATTTTCAACACACCGTCCATGACAAGTTTTACCGGCTTGAAAGCCACTGTAGCGTTGACAATCGGAGCAAACGCTGAAGACATTGTTCCTACAATATCAGTATTTGCCAGAATAATGTCACGCAACTTCGGCTTGCTCTTGCTGTATTTGATACGTGCAAGCTGGATGATATCGCCGATTTTCACGTTTGACGGACATGCCACCTCACAACGTTTGCAGTTGAGACAGTATTTGAGAGCTTCATCAAAGAACTCCCCTCTTTTCAAACGGAGACGCTCACCGTCAGGTCCTGCCTGCTTAGGTCCCGGATAATTCGGATTAACAGGAACTACAGGACAATATACCGTACAAACGGTACACTTTATACATTGCTCAAAGTTATTGTCGCTGATATTATATTGTTGCATATTCATCGCTCTACTTATTTTTTCAAATTATCGGCAACATACAAGGCTGTCAGCATAGAAACACCGGCACCGCAACCTTCCTGAAGCGCATCAAAACCGCTCAGAACAGAACCGATTGCATATACGTTGTCAACTACATTTCCGTTAACCTTGATTCTAAACTGTTCATCGGTAGCTACCCCAAATGTTCTGTATTTCTGAGGTTCAAACACCGAAACACTATACCAAGAATTGCGGTTGGCATCAAAATCCACGTCCGCACCGAACACTGGTTCATAAACTCTGTCCATCTGTGCCTTCAAGCCGTTGCTGAAGAAACTTCCGGTAGCCAGAACGAAATTGTCTGCCTTAAGTGCAATGTCACCATGATTGACCGTGTAGACTTTCTCTACGCGACCGTTGACCGTTTCTGCTTTCATCACACTGTCGCCCAGCATATACACACCGCCGGCCTGTTCGAACACGCGGCGCAACTGCTTTTGGGTACGGATACCAGGAACTGACGGCGGCATTGTCGGCACTAAACATACCGGAATATTCAGCCCATCCTTTAAAACCTTCACAGGCTCCAGGGAAGACAAACCGAACACAGCCGGCAATGCCACTACATCAAATCCATTAGAGTCACCTTTAAGTGTTGATAATAAAGCATTTAACGTGTTTTTATTTTCTATTACGCGAGCAATATTCGCTGAACGCATTTCAGTAGGACTCTGGCGAAGACGCTCAAACTCAGGCAGTGAAACAGACTTGATTCTGCATTCTGCACCATTTGCCTCAAAAGCGTCAGCCACAAACTTGGTGTTGAAATCGAGGAAACCCGCGATGTTCACTAATAATATTTTTTTACCCAACACATCGTTGGAATTTTTCAATGTCGAAAAGTCGGCAAGCGTCAGCCACGTAGGCATTGTCGTACCCATCGGAGTGATGCGGTAGACATTGCGGTTTGACTCGCCGCAAACTTCCACGCCAGAAGCCAGAAGCAACTGCTTTGCTTCCTTTGCATAGTCGGCAAACTTAGCCCCTATCTTAGCATAAGGATGAGATTTGTCGAGCGATGCGACAGCTTCTTCCGGATTTGTAACGGCTGTTCCGTCGGGAAGTTCGTTGAGCAAATCGAACGAACCTGAAGAGAAATGCAATGCACTCTGCCCCGCAGAAACAATGGCACATTTCAATCCTTTTTGCTGCAGGCGAATACCACAGACCAAACCGGCCAATCCGCCACCAATGATTACTGTATCGAATTTCATTTTCCTTCAGTTTTATTCATTCCACAAACTCCGCTGTATACCCATTGAGTATATTCGCTTTCTCTTAACGCTTCACCCCAAGCCACCGGATACATACCTTTCCAGCGTTCGTTGAGGAACTTGGCAAGATCGGATTTGGCCTGACGGGCACAATTGTGAGCCTCGCTCAGCAACCCGGCAGCGCGGCAAGCACAGAGTTCACCCTGGCAAGTACCCATACCGACACGAGTACGACGGCGCAAATCCACCATATTGTGAACATCCAGTTCGTCCAAAGCATATTTCACTTCGCCAACCGAAACATCTTCACATTCGCAAACGAGACTGTTGTCAAATTCATTTTCTGAAGAAATTTTAGAAGCCATATCGCCGTGACGTCCTACCGACGAACGCTTGATGCGGTCAGAAAGCAGGAATGATTTTCCTTTAGGCATCGGCTCTTCTTCACGAGAACCCGGCAGCGGTTCGTTCATGGTCACGCAGGCCTTGTCGATACCAAGCTTCTTGCAAGCCAAATCGGCAGCCCACTCAGCCATCAGACGATAAGTCATCAATTTACCGCCGGTGATTGTAGCAAAGCCCGGCACACCGTCACGAGTTTCGTGGTCGAGCAATACGATTCCACGGCTGATATTACGTCCCGAAGGATCATTATCTGCTGCCACCAACGGACGAACGCCCGCATAGGCACGAAGTATACGCGTTGTAGCCAACGACGGAGCCAATTTTTCACCTTCGCGAAGAAGCAGATCCACTTCCTCAGATGTCACTCTCATATCGTCAACCTCGTCAAAACCGACACGGCTTGAAGTTGTACCGATCAAGCATATCGTATCACCCGGAACGAGGATGTCGGCATCCGCCGGCTTACGACAACGGTTCAACACAACATTATTGACACGGTGGCCGAAAATCAGCAAAGAGCCTTTTGCCGGAAACATTCCGACTTTCACTCCTGCCATAGCAGCAACGCCATGTCCCCAAATACCCGCCGCATTGATTGTCAATGCTGCATAATAAGTCTTTTTCTCTTTAGACTTATGGTCAAAAACAGTAACACCGATAACGCGATTCTGCTCCTTAACCAGCGCAATCACCTCGTGATAAACGAGCACCTTTGCACCGTGAGCCTTCGCATCAATAACGTTAGCCAGTGTCAGGCGGAATGGGTCAACCGAACCGTCAGGCACTTTAACCGCACCAATCAACGACGGATTAACCGACGGTTCAATCCGACGTGCTTCAGCAGGATCCACTACCTGAGCATTGATTCCTGCAGCCTGGCACGATTCAACAAACTTCGATTGAAAATTGATGTCATCTTCCGGGAGTGTGATAAACAAGCCATTGTTTTCTTCCACACAATGTCTTGCAATTTTTCGAAGAATCATGTTCTCCTTGATACACTCTGACGCAGATTCCTTGTCTGTAACCGCATAGCGTGCTCCACTGTGCAGCAAACCGTGATTTCGTCCGGTTGCACCTGCAGCAAAATCGAAGCGCTCAACGAGCAGCACCTTCATTCCACGCAACGCACAGTCGCGGGCTGTTCCCGCCCCCGTTACGCCGCCACCGATTACGATGACATCAAATACGTTGTTTTCGCCGTTGTGATTCATTTGGATATTTATTAATCTTATTCTATTATCTATTAAAACAGCGGAAGTTTCATTCCGCAACAAATATAGATACATTTTCCATATCTACGAAACTTTTTCCTTATTTTTTACTCAAAATAGCCTAAAAAATTTCACGACGAAAGCAAAACACCCCAAATTATGTTTTAAAACATAATTATACAGAATAAAACCGTCAAAAGATATGCTAAACAATATAATTTAGCACTTTTAACTATAAAATTTTCTCAATGAAACGAAATTTGTGCTATCTTGCAGAAGTAATTAACATCCCCAATTATGACGAAAGAAGAGAGACATTCCATTATTCTTGACCTGCTAATGCAACATAATTCAATACTTGTGACCGACTTAGCAGAACATTTGAACGTTTCTTCCGTTACGATTCGAAAGGACTTGACAGATTTGGAGAAAGAAAAGAAACTTTATCGAAACCACGGGAAAGCGATTTTGATTAATCCTTATATTAATGACAGAAATGTCAATGAAAAGGAAAAGTTTTATATCGAAGAGAAACGCCTTATCGGAATGCAGGCCGCAAGTCTGATTACAAGCAAGGACTCCATCCTGATTGCATCAGGAACGACCATGCACGCTCTGGCAAGATGCATACAGACAACCGACAAGCTGACCGTCATCACGGCTTCGCTGCAAGTCGCGCATATTTTGTCAAAGGACAAGAACATTGACATTATACAATTGGGTGGCATGTTGCGCCACAGCAGTCTCTCTGTAGTAGGGAAATATGCAGAGGCCGCCCTCTCCGACTTTTCATGCAGCAAACTATATATAGGTGTAGACGGAATAGACCTTGATTTTGGAATAACGACAACCGACATGATGGAAGCTAGCCTCAACAGAGTAATGATGCAGACGGCACAGAAGATAATCGTCCTCGCCGACTCTTCCAAGTTCGGACGACGGGGATTCAGCAAAATTGCCGACATGGAGGAAATTGACCAAATCATCACCGATTCAAAGATTCCGACCACTACGGCCAAACGAATCGAAGAAATGGGCATCATCCTGACAATTGCCGACGAATATCACCATCACTGACAACACATATTTATATATAAAAGAAAATCCGGACTTTTAAACGCCCGGATTTTTTTGTTTCCAGAATGAATGCTTAGTAAGCAAACATCGGATATTCTGACATTGTTGCATTCACTTTTGCACGAACAGAAGCGATAACAGCTTCATCGTCATGGTGAGTCAATACAGTATCAATCATTTCAACGATTTCACCCATCAGTTCTTCCTTAGCACCACGAGTTGTGATAGCAGGAGTACCCAAACGAATACCTGAAGTCTGGAACGGAGAACGAGTATCGAACGGCACCATATTCTTGTTTGCTGTGATATCTGCTTCTACGAGCACCTTTTCAGCCACCTTACCTGTAAGTTCCGGGAAGCGGGTACGAAGGTCAAGCAAGATACAGTGGTTGTCTGTTCCGCCTGAAACAATCTTGTAGCCCTTGGCAATCAACGCATCGGCCATAGCCTTTGCATTCTTCTTCACCTGCATCTGGTATTCCTTATATTCCGGAGTCAATGCTTCACCAAATGCCACGGCCTTAGCTGCAATGACATGTTCAAGCGGTCCGCCCTGTACACCCGGGAATACAGCTGAATCCAGCAATGCCGACATCTTGCGAAGTTCGCCTTTCGGGTTTGTCTTGCCCCATGGGTTTTCGAAATCCTTGCCCAAAAGAATCACACCACCGCGCGGACCACGAAGAGTCTTGTGAGTTGTAGATGTTACGATGTGGGCATATTTCAACGGATTGTCAAGCAAACCTGCTGCAATCAAACCGGCAGGGTGAGCCATATCCACCATGAAAATGGCACCGATTTCGTCGGCAATCTTACGCATACGGGCGTAATCCCATTCGCGAGAATATGCGCTGGCACCACCAATCAACAACTTCGGACGTTCGCGCAATGCCACTTCCTCCATCATGTCGTAGTCAACCAAACCGGTATCCTCTTTCACACCATATTCCAAAGCATGGAACATCAAACCAGAGAAATTAACTGGTGAACCGTGGCTCAAGTGTCCACCGTGAGAAAGGTTCAAGCCCAAAAACTTGTCGCCCGGCTTCATGACAGCCATGAACACAGCCATGTTTGCCTGAGCACCGGAGTGTGGCTGCACATTGGCATATTCAGCGCCAAACAACTGCTTGATTCTTTCAATAGCCAACGATTCTGCTTCGTCGACTACCTGACAGCCACCATAGTAGCGGTGACCAGGATAACCTTCGGCATACTTGTTGGTCAAACATGAGCCCATTGCCTGCATAACTTGGTCGCTGACAAAGTTTTCAGAAGCAATAAGTTCAATACCCTTCTTTTGGCGTTGATGTTCACGCTCAATAATGTCAAAAATTAAATCGTCTCTCTTCATTCCTAATATGTATAAAAAATTTATTTCTGTTTTTTCTGTACCGACCAGCCGAATTTTCCTATATGCTCGCCCAGCTCATAATAATTGCCATGCGAATAGGCTATCAGTTCGGCGGCACGCAAATCGAAAGCCCCCGTTTCCAGATGAATGAAACGCTCGTCGGCCAACGTGCAGAGCACATCGGAAATGAACATGTCGTGCGAACCCAATTTCAAAATCTCCTTCACCCGGCATTCCAGTATCAGCGGAGATTCGTCGACATAAGGCGCCGCAACCATCGTTCCCTTCTTCGGAGTCAGTTTCATTTCTGCGAACTTGTCATAGTCGCGGCCCGACCTGACACCGCACCAGTCAGTGGCTTTGGCCATTTCCCGGGAAGTCAGATTGATGGTAAACTCCATATTCCGTTTTATCAGTTCGTAACTATGACGTTCAGGACGTACGGAAATATAGCACATCGGCGGATTAGTACATATTGTTCCCACCCATGCCACCGTCAGCAGATTGTAGTCGTCGGGATTCGACCCGCAACCCACCAGCACCGCCGGCAGCGGATAGACCATTGTACCGGGTTTCCAAACCTGTTTCTTCCCCATTCCGCTCTCCTACTTCAATTCAATTTCGTCCTTGCAGACCGTACGCTCGCAATAATGACAGCGGAGCTGAACATTATCCTTGTCCTCAACATGGAAGCGCGTAGGCATCGGCTCGTTGTTGGTGATGCACTTGGGATTGTTGCAACGCACAATACCCACAATGTCGTCAGGCAATGTCACCTTGTATTTCTTCACGACCTTATAGTCGTTAATGATATTCACATTCACATTCGGAGCAAGAAGAGCCAGACGGTTCAAGATATCTTCCTCAAAAAACACGTCGGCAACCTTCAGAATACCTTTCTTTCCAAGTTTCTTGCTGTCGAGATTATAGCCGATAGTCACACTGCTCTTCAAATTTTCAATACCCAGCAAGCTGACTACCTTGAACAACGATTGTGCTGGAATGTGGTCAATAACTGTACCGTTCTTCAATGCGGCAACAGCCAGTTCCTTTTTTATTTCGCTCATAACGCTTATTTCTCCTTATTAATGTCAATACCCAAAACTTTACAAATAATAGCCTGACGTGCATACAGTCCGTTCTGTGCCTGCTGGAAATAGTAGGCTTTCGGATTGCCGTCGACATCTTGCGAAATCTCATTCACGCGAGGAAGCGGATGAAGAATTCTTACGTTCTCCTTACTATTGTCGAGCATCGAGTTGTGCAGATTGTAAAGATTCTTCACGCGTTCATATTCCATCAAGTCGGTGAAACGTTCGCGTTGTACGCGAGTCATATAAATAATGTCACTCTGATTGATTACGTCCTCCGAGAATTCTGTCGTTTCTGTATATTTGATATTGTGGGCATCACAGAAGTCCTTGTATTCCTGAGGCATTTTCAGTTCGTCGCAAGCCACAAAATTGAATGTCGGATTGAAATAGTACATGGCCATCAGCAAAGAATGCACCGTACGGCCATATTTCAAGTCGCCCACCATTGTGATGGTCAGATTTTCCAATGTGCCTTGAGTCTTATAAATAGAATAAAGGTCGAGCATTGTCTGTGAAGGATGCTGGTTGGCCCCGTCGCCGGCATTGATAACCGGAACACGCGAAATCTCCGAAGCATAGCGGGCCGCACCTTCCAGATAATGGCGCATAATAATCAAGTCAACATAATTGTTTACCATCATAATGGTATCCTTCAAAGTCTCACCTTTTGAAGAACTGGTTGTACTGGCATCACTGAAACCGATGATACGTCCTCCCAAACGGTTGACAGCCGTTTCAAAGCTAAGGCGTGTACGCGTGGAAGGTTCAAAAAACAACGTTGCCACTACTTTTCCCGCCAACAGGTTACGGTTCGGGTTGGCTTCGAAATAGCGCATATCGTCGAGCAACTCAAGAATTTCCTCTTTTGAGAAGTCGGAAATAGAAACAAGGCTTTCGTTTTCCATATTATATTTTTCTTTAGTTTTGGTTTTGTGACATTACAAAAAAAGCCAATCGCACAAGACAAAGAGTGCAGACCGGCTCAATCGACAACAAAACGATGAAAACAGACACATAGCTTTCGCATATGCCAAAACACATCAGCCGTATGTTTGAAAGTTGTTCTCATCCGTCCGTTTTTTGTTTTACAAAATTACAAAAACTTTACACAGGGAAAAGAAAATATCAGGATATTTTTTAGCCTTCCAACTAAAATTCATCACCTCCTGTCAGGCCTGCCAACCTCGTTCCTAGTGCCTTTCTGCAATAATTCCAGACAATTACACTCTACCGCACACATGAACTTTATGCCATAAATATTTTGTTATTCAATTATAATTTTCTATGTTTGTATCATATTCACTAAAAAACACTGACTATGAGAAAAATTAAGTTTATCAGTTTGATAGTTGTTCTTGTATCGGTTTTCGCAACTACATCGACAGCTTCGGCACAACTTCGCTTTGGTTTAAAAGCCGGTGCCACATTCAACAGCATGAAATTCAATGAAGATTTGTTTAACTCAGACAACACAACCGGTTTTACGGGTGGTGCCATGCTTGAGTTCACTGTTCCGGTAGTAGGAATTGGCGTTGACGCGTCTGTGATGTATGTACGCCGCTCTGTTCAGTTCAAGGAAATGGAAGCTATCACTGACCTTGCCAACATTGACACATCACGCGACTATATCGATATTCCTATCAACTTGAAATGGAAAATCAGCATTCCTGTTGTTGAAAAAATAATCAAACCTTATCTAGCAACAGGTCCAAGCTTCGGCATCCTTGTCAGCAAGAAGGACATCGACAACCTGATTAAGAACAAGACTTGCGACGTTTCCTGGAACTTCGGCGTCGGAGCTGAATTGTTCTCACATCTTCAAGTCGGCGTAAGCTACGGTCTCGGACTGAACAACTCCATCGAAGTGGGCAAACTCGTCGACAATCAATCACTCATTGAAGGAAAGGCCAACAACTGGACTATCACAGCAGCCTATCTGTTCTAAAACAGTGTCTGCCTTACAAGCATAAATATCGGTATTTTACGGTTTTTCAACATCTGAAACCTCCGTAAATGCCGATATTTTTTTGTTTCTGCAGAAAAAATAATTAGCTTTGCACTATTATTGCCTAAACAAATAACAACATATATAGAATGAAGAAAGTAATTTTTGGAGTCTTCACGTTGTTGATGCTGGCACTTTCCGTTCCGGCCAATGCTCAAATGCGTTGGGGTGTCACCGCCAGTGCAAACTTCACAGACTTGAAATGGAGCCAAAGCTCTCTACGCACCACTAAGTTTAATTCTGAAGTGTCAGCCGGATATTCGGCAGGTGTCATCGGAGAATATTCAATTCCAGGAATCGGATTCGGTATTGACCTCGGACTGCAATATACACAACGGGGTGCAACAATGAACCTTGGCGATTTCAAAGTTTGGAACAGCGACGGATTCGGCAATGAACGTGTCTATCTCCACTATCTTGAAATACCAATCCACCTACGTTTCAAATACAGCAATCTGAACGGATTCGAACGTAAGTTAGCTCCGCTTGTTTTTGTAGGACCATCGCTTTCCGTATTGCTGACAAGTAATAAAATAGCAGCTTTCGAAACTCGTCCGGTAGACTTCGGTATGGAAGTCGGCGGCGGTGCCGAAATTTTCAGAAACACTCAGCTCACACTAAGTTACAACTGGGGATTGACTGAAGCCTTACGCACTGTAAAGCTCGACAACTTCAAAGCCAACAACCGCACTTGGAAAGTAAGTCTAAGCTACTTCTTTTAATTGACAGTAATTAAATTTTTGCTTATATTTGTAGTGGAACACGATTATGTGTTCCACTATTTTTATAATTACTTCCGACTTTCACATCTATGGAATTTGCAGAAATCATCATACCCCGACCGCTATACAGCACCTTCACCTACCGCATCCCGGAAGAATTGCAGGGCAAGGTGAAGATTGGATTCCGGGTACTCGTTTCTTTCGGTCCGAAACGTTTCTACACTGGCATTGTGACCTATCTCCACAACAACAAGCCGGAAGGATATGAAGTAAAAAATATTGTTGCCGTGCTCGATGAGCAACCGGTCATTCGCCATCCCCAACTGAAGTTTTGGGAATGGATTTCATCCTATTACCTCTGCTCGATCGGAGAAGTCTATAAAGCAGCAGTACCAGCCGGGTTGAAACTGGAAAGCGAAACATTCGTTTCAGCCAATCCCGACTATATAGATACAGAGGAACAGAAACTGACGGAACGTGAAGCGCTGGTCTATACCTATCTGCTGACGAAAAGCAAACAGACGCCCAACGAAATAGCCAAAGCTACAGAGTTGAAAAACATCCTCCCCACCATCAACTCCCTCATTGACAAGGAAGCTGTCTATATTACGGAAACAGTGGTCGACAACTACCGTCCTGTAACAGAAGTATATGTGGAACTCTGTGCCGAAAAAGGAAATCAGGAAGAAATCAAAGCCCTTTTTGAAAAGGTCAAACGTGCCAAGAAACAGGAAACGGCACTGTTGGCTTTCCTCGAACTGTCAAGATGGATGAACAGGGAAGCCGCACACGAAGTAAAGAAAGACGAACTGATGGCGCGTTCGGAAGTCGGCACCGGTATTATCAAGAAAATGGCTGACAACGGCATTTTCCGTCTTGTAAAAAAAGAAATAAACCGATTCAAGCCCGAACACGTGCAGACATCGGACGCCAAACCGCTGTCCGACCTACAACGCAAGGCATACGACAGTATCATCGAATCGTTCCGCGAAAAACAGATAACGCTACTCCACGGAGTCACCTCCAGCGGAAAAACGGAAATCTACATACATCTTATCGAGCAAGTGCTCAAACAGCGCAAGCAGGTGCTCTATCTGGTGCCGGAAATAGCCCTCACCACGCAGCTCACCCAACGTCTGCAAAAAGTATTCGGAAGCAAGCTGCTGATTTACCACTCCAAATTTTCCGACAACGAACGTGTCGATATTTGGAAACGCCTGCTGAACGGAAACGAACCGTGTGTCGTGCTCGGCGTACGGTCGTCAATATTCCTGCCGTTCGCACAACTCGGACTGATTATCGTTGACGAAGAACATGAAACCAGCTACAAGCAGCAGGACCCTGCCCCGCGCTACAATGCCCGAGATGCAGCCCTGGTACTGGCATCCATGCACGGAGCCAAAACGCTGTTAGGCTCAGCCACTCCGGCCATCACCACGTACTACAACGCTGTCAACGGAAAATACGGTTTTGTAGAGCTGCTTGTCCGACATGAAGGAATACAAATGCCGGATGTAAAAATCATTGATACGACACGGGCACGGAAACGCCGTGAAATGAACGGACTTTTCTCCAACGAACTGCTTGCCGAATGCCAAAAAGCAACCGACAACGGGGAACAAGTTATTCTGTTCCAGAACCGGAGAGGGTTTTCACCGATGGTACGCTGTAAGGAATGTGCATGGATTCCCAAATGCGAGAATTGCGACGTGTCGCTCACCTATCACAAACACCTCAACCATCTTTCCTGCCATTACTGCGGCTTTACGATTCCTCTGCCAAACATCTGTCCGGTATGCCGGCAGCCGGCCATTGAAATCATCGGCTACGGTACGGAACGTATTGAAGATGACATCGAAGGAAAGTTCCCGAACTGCAAAGTGGCGCGAATGGACCTCGACACGACACGGAAAAAAGACAGTTATGAGAAAATCATCGACAGTTTTTCAAACCGTAAAACGCAGATACTCGTCGGCACGCAGATGGTGTCAAAAGGCCTGGACTTTGACGGAGTCAGCGTTGTCGGTATTCTGAACGCCGACACGGTAATAAACTTTCCGGATTTCCGTTCACACGAACGTGCATTCAATATGATGGAACAGGTAGCCGGACGAGCCGGAAGAAAGCACAAGCAAGGAACTGTCTACATCCAGACCTCCGAACCGGAACATCCCATCATTAAATATGTTGTGGCCCACGACTATAAAGGCTACTATGAAAATGAACTGGAAGAACGGAAACGCTATAACTATCCGCCGTTCTGCCGCATCATCAACATCTATATCAAGCATCGCGACGACAGTTCGCTGACAGAAATATCCGTGCGCTTCAGCAACATGCTACGTCAGGTATTCGGCAAACGCGTACTTGGCCCCGAAGCTCCGCTGGTGGCACGCATACAACAGCTGTTTATCCGTCAGATAGTGCTAAAAGTGGAAACGACAGCTTCCATGTCGAAAGTAAAGGAAATTCTGCGCGCCATCTACGAGCAGTCGCTCGACGATCCGCGCATGAAAAGTGCCGTGGTCTACTACGATGTCGACCCTATGTAGGCAAACCGCTATTTGCGTTCAAGCGTTTTCAGCATGTTGCCGACAAATATATCCCATTTGAAATCGGCAACAGCAGCGTGAGCGGCATTTGCCATGCTTTCAAAATTCCGGTTGTCAAGCATTTCAAGCATTTCCCGGCTCAATGCGTCAGCCCCGGCTGTTTCGGAATGATACACCCCAAAGTCAATTTCATTGCCAAACGTATTGACAAACTCGCTATAGGGAGTAATGATTACCGGCATATAGTGGTACATTGCCTCAACGCTGGCGGAAAATGCGCCCCATTTGGGAGTGGTATTGATGAACAGACGGCATTTGCGCATCAGTTCATAATAGGTTTCGCAAGCCTGTGGATTGCCCTTGTCAAGATAACCGTAGCACACTGCCCCTTCCGGCAATGTTCCCAATTTCTTTGCCTCCATGCCAATAATGTGGAGCCTTGCCTCCGGACGCACTTCCCGCAAACGGGCAAACGCCTCAAGCAACTCATGCGCCCCTTTCAGATAATGTTTTTTCCCGACAAACAGGATGTCGCATCCTTTCTTTTTCTCTTCTATCGAGGTCGGATCGGCTTCGTAAAGAGAATTTACTACGTTGCCGACGTAATTGATATTTTTGTTCTTATATACTCTTGCCATGTCTGCCGCCATACCGGGAAAAAGGCTGACAACGGCATCAGCCGTTTCAATGCAATGAGCCTGACGCTTGATAAATTTCCGCTGATGATATGGCAACGTTGCCGGATCTATACCCTTGAAATGACGGGCATCATAGTCAGCAGTCCAGTCATTGAAAAGCAATACCGGCTTGCGGGAAAAATCGCTTGACGAAAAATTATAGGTTGTAAACAGACACAAATCAGCATTCGGGAACTGCCTCAACGCTTTCCGAATCCGGCGCTCAATCAGGAAATAATAGATTCCGGAACGGCGATACGTATAGTATTTGTTTCGGAACACCCCTTTGGCAAACACATTCCACAATTTATAAAACGCTTTATGGAAACGGTTTGAACCGGGATTCAAATTTACCCGATTTAATTTGATGCCCCGCTCTTCCAGAGTTTTCGCCAGAAAATACGGCACGTTCGACCATGTGCTGATTTTTGCCGAATCCCCCTGCTCGCAAAACAAGGTGATTTCCTTTATTTCGTCAACGTTCATTTGTCAATTACGATTTTATTATTTTATCGCATATTTCATATAACGCATGATGCGGAAAAAGTGGTCAACCGACATCCGAAATTTCAAGAAATCACTGAAACGGACATCCTTATTGACAAACTTTCCTTTCTTGATTATTTTCATAAAACGCCAATAAGCATGTTCCTCCAAACTTCTCAACTGGCCCGGTGTCAGTTTCACGTCCGACGACACACGCGGCAAAAAATGATGCCATTTATTCAGGTGCATTTTTACCGTATCGTTGACCCATGCCTGATTGAAACTTCCTTCAGAGAAATGTTCCAAAAGAATCTTGCAGCACACATAGTTCTTATATTTGCTGCCGACCGACAATGTGAAATCAAGGTCATAGCAATGGAAGCCAGTCAGCAACTTTTCGTCGAAAGGAAATTCCTCCCATACATTCTTACGAACAAACAGAGCAAAGCCGTCGAGCACGACAACCTCTTCAAACGGACGGTTCATCAGCACATTACGACGCTGTATCCGCGAAACATTGCCTTGCAACTGCGCATAGAAAGAAACGCCCCATGCCTTGTCGACAAACCAGCCGGAGAAACTGTGAGTTTTTACCTTGCTGCCGGCAAAGCCTATCACACCACAATCTGGTTCCTGTAATTTTTTCTCGATTTCTGTAAACCATAAATATGAATGGAAACAGACATCCTCATGAATAAACAGCAAGTTCGGATACTTGGCAAGTCTGGCTCCTTTGTTGTAGACAACCGCAATCGGGTTCTTGTCTGCCCGATTGTCAATTGCTATGATTTCATATTCCTTTATTCCTATTGTTTTTTCCACATTAGCCTTGAAATCCTCCAATTTCTTCGGCGATACAGAACAAACTATAATCGAAAGCATTGTCCAACAATTTTAATTATTTCACAAAAAATCTATTTCTCTATCCTACTATACACAGCTGAAACATTTATTTCCGACAAATAAGTTCCGCCATGCAACTTTTCAATCAGTGCACACGCAAATATTCGCTCAACATCTTGTCGGCATGCGTCCACACATCGTCAACGGTCAGCAAGTCAAACTGTTCGGTAATCGACATATTGTCGGTAACCTTTTCGCGAGCCCCAACATCGTCAAGCGAAATGCCCTGATGATGTCCGTCGTTTTGCGGCAACCAGGTGGTTTTGTCGATATGTGGCGGAAAAATGGCAAAAGAGGGAACGTCCAAAGCATGTGCCAAATGGCGCGGACCGCCTTCATTTCCAAAAAAGAAATTACAATTGGCTACCATCTGCAGCAATTCCCGCAAGTTATGTGCCTCAACCGTCGTAAAGACACGCGGATCATTTCCCATATCCTCCTTGACAGCTTCAGCAATACGCCGTTCGTAGTCATTTCCGAAATTAAATATCAGCTGAGCATCGTATTTCTCAACTATCCGCGACAATACCTGCGCCATACGTTTCGTATTCCAACCTTTTCCGACAATACGTGTCGCCACGGCTACCAATATCACAGGTTTGGAGAAGTCGACCCCTTGCTTTGCCATATATTGACGGAACGACTGCTTCTCTTCGTCGCTGACATACATGCGGAAGGAGGAGTGCAATTCTATCGGTTTGATTTTGTTTAGAGGCGACAGGAGCTGCAAATTCTGCTGCACCATATCGACATTCTTCGTAATATTGAGGCGATAGTTCTGTAAAAAGGCGTTGTATGATTTCTTACGTCCTATTCGATACGGAGTTCCAAGAGAAAAGAGAGAGAACCATAATGTCTGAATAGTCGAACGAAGGTCGATAATGACATCATAGTGCTTTGCATGAGTCACTTTCCACACCTTTCTCAAATATTTCAGCAATGAATGCTTCTCCTTGTGGCTGAATAGAATCAAATTGTCGATATCAGGATGATTCCAATACAGCGGAGCAATATTTTCATCAAGCACATAATCGATTTCCGCTTCCGGGAAATTCTGACGGAGAGTGTGACACAGTGAAAGCGCAAGAATTGAATCCCCCACCCGGCGATACCGAATAATCAGCACTTTCCGAATTTCTTCCTTATTCTTTAATTTTAGAAAACTCATACAACAATATATTGCATCTAATTGACGTAAACTCGTTCAATGTCCGTAGCTTTTCTTCTGTCTGATAGCCTTTAGCTGCCATATCCGACAAGAATTTATCCTTATTGGTTTCGCGGAACATGGCAAATCCCTTTTCAGGATAAGCCGTTTCCTCATTACAGCTCACTACACAGTCGCCCAAATAAAAACTTACCGTATAGATAGCTTCTTCCTTCTGTCCTGCAGGGCGGAAGAAATAGATATCCCCTTCAGGCTGCAAAGTCTTCACCGACCGGGCGAAATGACAGCCAGGAACGCTGTTCTTGATGGCAGGTAACAACAGTCCGTCAAGGGTAAGCGTAACGAGCAACCATAAAGTTGCTACTCCAAACAGCACATTCTTCCAATGGCGTACTCCGGCTAAAACAGCTACGGCTACCACTGTCGGAAGCAATGTAAGTACAATATACAGGAATCCGATATCTGTCGTCTGCAATTCTGTCATTTGTGCAATCAGGCGGCGGGCACCACGCGAGGAGCCAAGCACACTCAAATCCATAAAATGAACAGCATACAGCAAGGCTATATATATTAAACTGACAACAGCCAAGAATACTGCATATATTTTCAATATTTTTTTCCGTTCCAAATAGAGGTCAACCATATAGTTGGCCATAAGCAAACTCATGAACGGATACATCGGCAACAAGTAAACGCTGCGCTTGCTGGCAGGAATGCAATAAAACACGAACACGCAGACTGCGGTCACAACCGTAAACACAATCAGCGGATTCGCAGCACGAAAACGCTGCCATTGCTCTGCTATCCATTTCTTGCCTGATTTCAGCCTGTTCCATTTTGCAGTCACCAGTCCGAGCACCACCAACAGTGACCATGGCAGCATTCCAGAAGCAATCATGACAAAATTAACCAGGAATGTATTTTCATGGCTCTCATAAGACATCTTACCCAAGAAACGGCCGAAATTTTCCTCCATCACAAGACGAAGGAACACATCACCACCTTGGCGATAAGCAGCCACATACCACACAAGCGGAATGATGACGGACAATAGCGATATCTTTACAAGTACCAACAAAATCCGGCTCCATTTCTCCCGATAAAACAACATAAACACAAACAGAGCAAAGCACGGCAAGATAGCACCGATAGGCCCTTTTGTCAGAATCGCCCCCGAAATGGCAAGCGATGCCAACCAAGGCATGCCTTTATATCCTTTCTCATACCAACGGTACAAGGCAAGAAATGCCAGAACAATAAACATGGTCAGCACCATGTCTACCCGACAAGTCATCGCCGCACGATGCACCTCAAAACATGACATCAGAATCAACGAAGCGTAAAATGAACGTGAAGGGCTGAACCGTTTCGAAACAAACGAATAAAACGCACAACACATTACGATACAGGCTAATGCCGATGGAAGGCGTGCGGTTATTTCCGACACATATCCTTGCGGTAAAGAGAACAAGGCTACCAGCCAATGCAGCATAGGCGGCTTGAAAGCAAATTCACCCTGAAAAAACGGCAAAATAAAATTGCCTTGCTCCAACATTTCCACAGCAACCAAAGCCTCTCGAGGTTCGCCTCTTGTATAAAAATTCCCCAAGCCAATCCAGGGAAGTGTCAACAGGACAGACAGTATAAATACCAGCCATCCAAATTGATTGACAGAACCTTCTTTTCTGCTTGTATTTATATTCATTTCCAAATTACAATTTATGCAAAGTTAAGACATTTTCTGCCAAGACGGAAATTATGGCAGCAGAAATTATTTCATACTCCGCATTTTACGATTCCCTTACAGGGAAACGACCTGAACGTTTCCCAACACATATTCCCGAAAATCGCAGCAACAGCACGGCACAAAAAAGAAAAAGGACAACGTTTCCGCTGTCCTTTTCCGTCTATTGCTGTATTCTGATTAACCTTCGAATTCAATCAGCGGAGCTTCTGTTCCGACTACATCGTCAACTGCAACAAATACGCGTTTTACAACTGCATCCTTGCCGGCAGTCAACTCGTTTTCCATCTTCATGGCTTCGTAAACCAACAGGAGCTGACCCTTCTTCACTGCATCACCGGCCTTCACGCAAACCTTGATAATCTTACCACCCATAGGAGCGCGTTCGCACGGACCAGTAATCGGTTCTTCCGGTTTCTTTTCTTCCTTAGCTTCAACTGCCGGTTCCGGCTGAGCTGCCTTGTGTTCTGCTTCACGACGTTTCTTCAAGAAGCCATTAGCCACAGAAGGTAACAATTGAAGCAACAGGTATTCCTGTTCGTTTTCTGCCAACTTGCATCCGCCCAATTCTGCCAATACAGGATTTTCCGGAGCCTGATATTTAGTCACATCATACGGATGTTCAACCGGGCTGCCAGTAATCTGTTCACGGAATTCAGGAGTGATGGCAACCGGAGTCTTTCCGTATTCACCCTTAATCAAGGAAATGAACTGGTTCGACTTGTTTGAATAGTCCGGATTACCTTTCTTGCGGTCAATAGCAAGGCTGACAGCCTGGCTACCCACAATCTGGCTGGTTGGAGTTACCAACGGAACCAAACCTGCATCGCGGCGAACCTTCGGAATCAAAGCCATGGCGTCATCAAGCACGTCTTCTGAATTCAACGCCTTCAATTGAGCCACCATATTTGAATACATACCACCCGGAACTTCTGCATTCTTGACAAGTTCGTTCGGTTTCGGGAAATTGAAATATTTTTCAATTGCATGACAAGCTTCGAGCAATGCAGCCTCGTCATTTGCCTTGGCAGCAGCAACGGCACGGTCAAATTGAGCGTCGATTTCAGCAGGAAGAGTGTCTTTCAGCGGATCGAAGTCAATCGGGAAGTTACCCTTATGCAAGTCGAAGTCGGCAAGAGCAGTTCTTACAGCCTTCAATTGCTGACGGATTCTGCCTACAGCTTCCATGTTCACCTCAACATTGATGTCCATGCGTTTTGCAAACAGATAAACCAATTCGATTGCCGGAGCAGCAGAACCGCCACCGAAATACCAAATATTTGTATCAACGATGTCAACACCGTGAAGCATAGCCATCACAACAGAAGCCAAACCGTAACCCGGTGTACAGTGGGTGTGGAAATCTACCGGCACCTTCACAGCAGCCTTCAGTTTGGCAATCAAAGAAGCGGCACGCAACGGGTTCACCAAACCGGCCATATCCTTCAATGTGATAATCTTAGCACCATAAGCTTCCATGCCTTTGGCTTTTTCCACGAAGTATTCATCCGTGAATATCTTTTCCGGCTCTACAGCCTTCTTACCAAACAAACGTCCGAAGAAACCGGGTTTCTCAACCGGAGTTTCATCCTTCGGGTCAACCGTATAACAAACTGCGCCATCAGCGATGCCACCCATTTCATTGATCAACTTGATGGAATCCTTCACATTGTCCAAGTCGTTCAGGGCATCAAAAATACGCATTACGTTCAAGCCATTCTTGATAGCTTCCTTATAGAATCCTGCAAGCACTTCAGTCGGATAAGGAACATAGCCGAAAAGGTTACGTCCGCGTGATAGAGCTGTCAGCAAGGATGTGCCACCCATTGAATCGCTGATAGTTTTCAAACGTACCCAAGGATCTTCACCCAAATAGCGCATTACTGAGTCGGGTACAGCTCCACCCCATACTTCCATAGCATAGAAACCAGCATCTTTGTACAACGGAAGCAATGTGTCAATGCTTTCCTGTTTCATTCTGGTGGCGAACAGCGACTGTTGCCCGTCACGGAGAGTTAAATCTCTTACTTTTAGATTTCGACTCATAGTGTTTGTCTTTTTATATGGTTTGTTGTGTTAAATCTTTTATGCAAAAATAGTATTTTAATCGACATATTAAAATTTTTAAGCCATTATTTTTCGAAGCGAAATTGAAACAGCCCATAATCTTTCGTTTTCCCCGAAAAACAAGATAACACTCTTTCGTTAAATAAGTCGATTTTACAACAAAACATAACATATTACACTTTTTTATTTATAAAATGTCAAATTTCGCTATTTGGAACTTCATTTTCGTTTTTATATATTTAACAGTTACAATTTATTACTTCCACCACGTCTTCCCTCAAAAACGAAACCTATAAAAACAACTCAGGCGTACCGCAAACACAGCACGCCTGAATCTTCAGATTTATGATCAAGATTTTTTGCTATTCAAATACATTGTCAATTGCTTCAATCGGAGCTTCCGTTGACAGCGAATCCGTTCCAAACGATTCACGGAAACAAGGAGCAAATCCTTCAGGAGGTGAAGGGAAACGGTCGGACTGAGAATACGGCAGCGACTTGTCGGCATAAACCTTCTGCATGTACAAGCCATAGATAGGCAATGCCATGGAAGCACCTTGTCCCTGTGCCATATAATTAAAGTGGATGTAACGTTCTTCACCGCCGACCCATACACCGGACACAAGATGAGGAGTGAATCCCATAAACCAACCGTCAGCATTGTAGTTCGTCGTACCGGTCTTACCACCCATAGGTGCAGTAATATTATAAGGAGCACGGCGCAAACGTCCACCGGTACCGGCATTGATAACATTCTGAAGAATATCAATCATTTTATAATAAGCCTCTTCGCTGATGACCTCAGTGAATTGCGGCGAGAATTCCGAAATGACATTATTGTTATTATCCACAATACGAGTCACATAAATCGGGTCAACACGCAATCCCTTATTTGAATAGGCCGTATAGGCAGTCACCATTTCGCGTACCGACACGTCACACGGTCCCAGACACAGGGACATCACAGCCGGAAGTTCGCTGGTTATACCGAAATTATGCATTGTGCGCACCAATGCCGCCGGTGACAACTCGTTCATCAGTCGGGCAGAAATCCAGTTATTGGAGTTTGTCAATGCCCAATACAAGTCTACCATTTCTCCGATACGCGCCTTACTTGCGTTACGCGGCTGCCAGATTTGACCGGAAGAAGTAACGATGGTCGGCTGTTCGTTCAAGAACATATCACACGGCGTATAGCCTTCTTCAAAAGCATAAGTATAAAGGAACGGCTTGACGGTTGAACCGATTTGACGGCGTCCGACACCTGCCATGTCATACTGGAAGAAATGGAAATCCGGTCCGCCCACATAGGCTTTCACTTGTCCCGTCAGCGGATCCATCGACATGAAACCGGCACGCAGGAACATCTTATGATAAAGAATGGAATCGCGCGGTGTCATCACTGTGTCAATGGCACCGTCGTAAGAAAATACCCGCATGTCAACCGGTTCGTTGAACGCAGCCATAATCTTGCGATCGCTCATTCCTGCCACTTTCATCACACGATAGCGCTCGCTTTGACGGATAGCGCGGTTGATAAGTTCGTCGACAGTCACATTACCCAATTCTTCCTTATTACGGGTATAAGGTCCTGTTTTTCTCTTCTCACGGTTGAACTGCGGCTGCAATGTCTTGCTCAAATGATTTCTGACAGCTTCTTCCGCATAGCGCTGCATACGCGAGTCAATGCTGGTGTAAATTTTTAACCCATCCGTGTAGATGTTATATTTGCTGCCGTCCGGCTTGCGTGTCTTTTCCACCCAACCGTAAAGCGGATTTGTTTCCCATGCAATGGAATCGTCTATGTAACGTTGGCGTTCCCAATCGGCATAGTCGCTCTTGCGCGGTTTTTTAGCCTGCAACATCAGGCGAAGAGCTTCGCGGAAATAAGGAGCGATACCATCCTTATGGTCCACCTTATGATAAGAAAGGACCAACGGCAATGCGCAAAGCGAATCGCGTTCTGCCTCGGTTATCATACCGGCTTTCTCCATCTGGTGAAGCACTACGTTTCGGCGAGTACGTGTACGTTCGTTGAAACGTACCGGATTGAAACGCGACGGATTCTGCACCATACCAACCAGCGTTGCCGCCTCTTCTATCTTCAGTTCCGTCGACTCCTTACCGAAATAGACATAAGCTGCCGACTTGATGCCGACTGCATTGTTCAGGAAGTCGAACTGGTTAAGATACATCTTTATAATTTCGTCCTTCGTATAGTAGCGTTCCAGTTTCACGGCAATCGCCCATTCTACTGGTTTCTGAAACGCACGCTCCAGCATATTTGAAGAACTTGGAGAATACAGCTGCTTCGCCAACTGCTGGGTAATCGTACTACCGCCACCCGACTGACGATCACGGAAAAGTAACGTTTTCACAAGCACACGTCCCAAAGCGCGCAAGTCGATACCGGAATGGCTCTCGAAGCGCACGTCTTCCGTAGCGATAAGAGCATTTATGACATGATGTGAAATTTCATTGTAATCGGCGTAAATACGGTTGTTTTTACTTTGAAAATACCGTCCCATTTCTTCACCGTCGCTTGTAAACAGACGTGTCGCAAACTTGTCATTCGGATTACGCAAATCTTCAACTGGCGGCATATACCCTATTATTCCGTTGTATATCAACACGGAGACGAGCAAAATGACCAACACCATCACAAAATTGAAAATCCATAGCCTGCGTATCAGCTTATTCCAACGACAAGACTTTCCAGCCTTCACGTTTTTCTTTTCTTCTGCGTCAGTTGCCATCTTTTATTCTTTTATATTCGCTTTGTTTTTCGGTTATTCTGCAAAGGTAATAATATTATATGAAATGTATCAAGCTCATCCGAAACATTTAAGATTTTTCGCAACTTGACACCCGCTTATAACAATTTCGCCCCTAAAATCGTTATTCAAACGGAAAACGACCGTAACATTTCACTTTTTTATCTAATTTTGCAAATTATGGAACAAAATACACTACAACTGGAAGAAGCAATTGTAAAAATGCTAAAAACGGTCTATGACCCGGAAATACCGGTAAATGTCTACGACCTTGGTTTGATATATGGTATCGACATCAACGAAGAAGGCTGTGCAAAAATCGACATGACCCTGACAGCACCCAACTGTCCGGCTGCCGACTTCATCATTGAAGACATCCGAATCAAGCTGGAAAGCATCGAAGGCATCAAGAGTGTGGACATCAACCTCGTGTTTGAACCGGAATGGAACCAGGACATGATGACCGAAGAAGCCAAACTGGAGCTGGGCTTTCTATAAACAACAAACGAATGCAACAGAAACTGACCTATTTTCTGTCGGATTTCCACCTGGGGGCATCCTACTTCGAAAACCCTCTGGAGGTAGAACGAAAAGTTGTCGGATTCCTTGATTCCATAAAGGAGTCCGCCAAGACAATCTATCTGCTTGGCGACATTCTCGACTACTGGTATGAATACCGTTATGTCGTGCCCAAAGGCTTTGTCCGTTTTTTCGGCAAGCTGGCAGAACTTTCCGACATGGGAATAAAAATATACTGGTTCATTGGCAATCACGATATCTGGATTTTCGATTACCTGCCCAATGAGCTGGGAGTAGAAGTCGTGCAAAAAGAATGCATCTGCACCATTGACGGGAAAAAATTCTTTTTGGCACACGGCGACGGAGTGGGCAACCGTAAATGGACATTCCGGGCACTGCGCTGGATATTCCACAACAAAACCTGCCAAAAACTCTACTCCTCCATACACCCGCGGTGGACAATCCCATTCGCAAAAGGCTGGTCGAAAAGCAGCCGTGCAAAGGATTCTTATCCTGAATATCTTGGCGAAGACAAAGAATATCTTGAACAGTTTGCCAAATCATATTCCGACGATTCGATTGATTTTTTCGTATTCGGCCACCGGCACATCATGCTTGACAAGCAAATCAATGACAAATCGCACATTGTCATTCTTGGCGATTGGATACATTTTTGCTCTTATGCCGTATTTGACGGAAAAGAAATACAGCTAAAAAAACATATTTTATAACATATAAAATTGCAAATCGAAAGCCCGCGTGTTGTTTTTAACATTATTTTACAATTAACACATAATTCTGTAAACAACTGTAAGACAGCACACATAGACTGCAACCAACATAGCATCGTCAACAAAACATAGTTAAAGAACATAATATTTTGCTTGCATAGTCAAAAATAAAGGCTGACATTTGCATCACAAACCTAAAACAATCTTTTTTACCTTAAAAAATTATACCTATTGGAAACCTATAAGGAAGGGACTTTGTGAAAAAGTTCCTTTTTTGTTTTTATACCCCTCACTACTGTCATTTGCAGAAGTAAATTGTTTTTGCTTATTTTGTATAGCAAAAAATCGAAACGACAATGAACAGATATGCAGTTATCGTAGCCGGAGGAACAGGCAGCCGTTTTGGCTCAACCCTGCCGAAACAGTTCGTACCGCTCAATGGAGAGCCCGTACTCATGCACTCCGTCCGTGCATTTCACATCTACGACCCTACAGTGGAAATTATCGTAGTGCTGCCCAACGAATACCTGACATTATGGAACGACATCTGCCGGCAGCATGAGTTCACCGTACCCCATCGCATTGCCATCGGCGGTGAAAACCGTTTCGAATCTGTAAAGAATGCCCTTCATACAATAAAGGAAGCGGAAGGACTTGTAGCCGTCCACGACGGAGCCCGTCCGCTGGTCGACCAACAGACAATAGCCGACGGTTTCAACACAGCCGAACGCTGCGGCTCCGCCATACCTGTCATTCCTGTCACCGACAGCATCCGGCAACTTGACCGTCAGGGCAGCCACACAATCAGCCGTGACACGCTCGTTGCCGTACAGACGCCTCAAGTGTTCAATCTTTCCCTACTGAAAGAAGCCTACAACACGGCCTACAGCCCGATGTTTACAGACGACGCCTCGGTTGTCGAATACCGGGGAACGGAGGTAGCGCTCTACAAAGGAAACGTGCGCAACATAAAAATCACCCATCCCGACGACATTAAAATTGCTGAAATAATACTCAACAAATAGAATGAACCGACTGGAGGACATGGACATAACCTACTTGACCGGAGTAGGACCAAAACGCGCCGAGCTTCTCAAAAAGGAGCTCGGCATTGCTACGTTTTATGACCTCCTCTATTTTTTCCCATCCCGATACGTTGACCGCAGCCGCATCTATCGTATAGCCGAACTCGACAGCGAGTCGCCCTACATCCAGCTGAAAGGACGCTTTGTCAGCTTCACCCAGCACGGAGAAGGGGCAAAAAAACGCCTGCAAGGGCTCTTTTCCGACGGAACCGGCACGATTGACATCGTTTGGTTCAACCGCATCAAGTCCATTTCGGACATGTACCGGACAGGCATGGAATACATTCTATTCGGCAAACCTTCCGTATTCAACGGGCGAATCAACATGGTTCATCCGGAAATAGAAGTCTACAAGCCCGACAACGAGCCGCATGGACTGCGGGGCATCTACACCCTGCCCGACAAGCTGCGCAACAAAGGAATATCGTCAAAAACCATCCAACAGCTTGTAGCTAACCTATTGGCAAAAGTGGCCTACATACCGGAAACGCTTCCGAACAACGTGGCCGGACAATTCAAGCTGATGAATTTGCGTGAGGCACTGGTCAACATCCACATGCCCGAAAATCTGACAAAACTGAAGGATGCTAAATTCCGGCTGAAATTTGAGGAACTGTTCCTTATCCAACTGAACATTCTCCGCTATTCAAAAAACCGGAATGCAAAAATCAGAGGGTTGGTGTTCAGGCACATCGGCGAATATTTCAACCGTTTCTACAATGAAGTGCTCCCCTTCCCTTTAACCGGCGCACAAAAAAGGGTACTGAAAGAGATTCGTGCCGACGTAGGCAGCGGACGGCAGATGAACCGTCTGTTGCAGGGCGATGTGGGCAGCGGAAAAACCATCGTAGCCATGATGACGGCACTGATGGCAGTGGACAACAACTACCAGACCTGCATGATGGCACCGACCGAAATTCTTGCCACTCAGCATTATGAATCCCTCTCTGCGATGGGCTCCAAAATCGGACTCCGCGTGGAACTTCTCACAGGTTCCACCAAAAAGTCGAAACGTGATGAAATTCATCAGGGCTTGCTCGACGGAAGCATACACCTGCTGATTGGCACACATGCCGTCATTGAAGACAACGTAAATTTCAAGCAGTTGGGTATGGTCATCATTGACGAGCAACACCGCTTCGGCGTAGCGCAACGTGCCAAATTATGGAACAAGAACCTCAATCCGCCTCATGTACTTGTGATGACGGCGACACCGATACCGCGTACCCTTGCCATGACCGTATATGGCGACCTCGATGTTTCAGTCATCGACGAACTGCCGCCCGGACGAAAACCCATCCAGACGCTTCTCCGCTATGAAAACAGCCGCGAAAGCGTGAACCGCGACATCTACAAGGAATTGCGTGCAGGCCGACAAGTCTACATCGTATATCCGCTCATTCAGGAAAACGAAAAGCTCGACCTGAAAAACTTGGAAAACGGCTACGAGTATGTCCGTCAGACATTCCGCGATTTTAAAGTCAGTTTCGTGCACGGCAAAATGACTCCTGCCGAAAAAGACTACCAAATGCAACAGTTTGCCAGCAATGCTACACAGATACTGGTAGCCACCACCGTCATCGAAGTCGGCGTGAATGTTCCCAACGCATCGGTAATGGTCATTGAAAACGCCGAACGGTTCGGCCTCTCCCAGCTCCACCAGTTGCGTGGACGCGTCGGGCGCGGTGCCGAACAGTCCTACTGTATCCTCATGACAAAACCGGAAATCGCCAAGAACACCCGCCGACGACTGGAAATCATGACAGAAACCACCGACGGTTTTCTTATTGCCGAGGCCGACATGCAGCTGCGTGGTCCAGGCGATATTGAAGGCACGCAACAGAGCGGCATTGCCTTCAACATGCGCATAGCCAACCTTGCCACCGACGGGCAGATTCTAACTGTTGCCCGCGATGCAGCCAATACCCTGCTCGACAAGGACCCGGAACTGGCTCTGCCTGAAAATCAAATTCTTGTCGAACAACTGCACAAACATTTCGACAAGACTGTCAACTGGAGCAGAATCAGCTGAGAAGCTGTCAATAAAACAAAATATACACATTGAGACCTTATTGTGCAAAAAAAGTGCAATTCATGCTACACAGTTTTTAGAAATTCTAAATAATGTGAAAAATTGGGTGATTATGAACAGATTAATTTCATCCACCGCAATTTTTTTATTACCTTTGGACATCTAATTTTTTATTTCAAACCTACCAAAATCAAATAGCAATGGAACAAACGTTAGTCATCATAAAACCTTCAGCCGTACACAGAGGCTTGATTGGAGAGGTAATTTCCCGTTTCGAAAAAAAAGGTCTGATAATTACCGGCATGAAAATGATGCAACTGACAGATGAACTCCTTGCTGAGCATTATGCACATTTGGTTGACCGTCCTTTCTTCCCGCTTCTTCGCGATTCCATGAAGTTGTCGCCGGTTATCGTGATGTGTGTAAAAGGTCTTGATGCGGTATCGGTAGTACGCACAATGACCGGTGCAACAAACGCCCGCAAAGCAGAGCCGGGAACTATTCGCGGCGATTTCAGCATGAGCGGACAACACAACATCGTACACGCTTCCGATTCTGTGGAAAACGGTATCATTGAAGTGAAACGATTCTTCAAAGATGAAGAAATCTTCGACTACCAACCTGTCACATTTAAAGTTTTCTATGCCTTAGATGAACTTTAAAAGTAAAGCTAACTTAAACTCAAACACTTAAAAACAGCAGCAAAAGAGAATGATTTTAAACAAGCTATACAAAGCACTGGGTTTTACGGCACTCGCCCTCACCTTATGCCCGCTGACAGCAATGGCTCAGGAGTTACGCTCCGTATCGGCCCACAACAACATTCACGAGAACCTGATCGCGTCACAACGCAACATTGAGGACCAAATCAAACTCAATGAAACAAAAGAATTCATGGACATCATCCTCCAAGAGGAAGATGAACCGGAAATCGATATCTATACAGAAAGCTGGAACAGCAACCTTGTCAATCCGTACGCCGGAGAAGTAGTTCCTGACAATGTTCCTATCGATGTCAGCGAATACGCAATGCCGGTTCCGGGCTACATGACATCGCCTTACGGCTATCGTCCACGTTTCCGCAGAATGCACAAGGGCGTTGACCTGAAACTCCAAATCGGCGATACTGTAAGAGCAGCATTCAGCGGTAAAGTCCGACTTACCAAATACGAAAGAAGAGGCTACGGATATTATGTGATTGTACGCCACCACAACGGATTGGAAACCGTTTACGGCCACTTGTCCAAGTTCCTCGTAAAACCGAATCAGGATGTCAAAGTCGGCGACCCTATTGCCTTGGGTGGCAACACAGGCCGAAGCACTGGTCCTCACTTGCACTTTGAAACCCGTTACATGGGATATGCCATCAACCCAAGTGCTATTTTCGACTTCAAGAACCAGACAACTCACACAGACTCTTACGTCTTCAACAAAAAGACATATACGAAAGCTCGTAACTACGATCCGACCGAGTCAAGATACGCAGAAAGTGCAAAAGCTAAGGCTAGCAAGTCTTCTAAGAAAGTTTCCTACAAGACGCACAAAATCCGCACAGGCGATACTCTCGGTAAAATCGCTTCAAAATACGGAGTTTCTGTCAACACAATTTGCCGCTTGAACGGCATCAGCACACGAACAGTGCTGCGTCCGGGCAAAGTATTGAAAATAAAATAACAAGCCAGACAAAATATCAGAAAGAAGAAGGAAAGCGTTCTCAGACGTTTTCCTTCTTCTTTTTATATACAACCAACAAATCCTTCTCAAAAAACATTTAACCCACTAGTACCATTTTCATGCCCACTCTGCTCGTAATTTTGTAACAAACAATATAAAACGGGAGAACATGAAAACGACAGCAATGAAACACAACATTATCAGTGCCGACGGAAACTGGAATCTGCCTGCACCAAGAAAATATCTCGATGAATTTGCTGATGAATACAAAACAACGACGATAGAGGAAAAAATCAACGCCTTGGGGCTATTTATCCACGAGGGAATGAATCTGGCAGAAACGGTGGAAAAATACATGGACTGCCATTCTGATTTCACCGTTGCATCCCTGAAATACACACTGATTGCCTATATCCAGAAAATGCGCTGGAACACGACATGCAACTGGACAGACATGCTGATGATGCAAGCCGGCGAAATAGAGTTGGCACAACTCCTGCAAAAGGAACTGCAATTGCGTTACAGCAACAACGGCGTAGTCTGCTCCGCCTGGGGAGAGAAAGAAGAACTGGAAATCATCCGACGGGTCAACACGGACCAGGAAGCGCTAAAACACATGCTGATGGACATTGAATTTTCAAAAGAAAAACTTCTGAGTTAGTCTTAGTTTCATCCAATCCGAATCGGCGATAGACTTTAGACGGATTTTTTCGTGGTGTTTGTCAGACAGAAGCAAGATGTCGACAGAACGCGGAGAAGGGCTAAAATGCCCAATAATATCCACGACGGTCGAAAAACCGATTTGGATTCAATAAAAACAGGAATAAATCCTAATCGTTTTTTTTAAAAAACGACAACGCCGGCCACCTGAGAAGGCAGCCGGCGTTTATACTATTGAAAGTTATTACTGTCCGCTAAAGACGTGAATTCCCTCCCAACTTGCTGAAATAGATAAG
>ERZ791737.122-NODE-122-length-100094-cov-92.527834_pt1 | contig 100094 bp, 73 predicted proteins | sample MGYA00510042_ERZ791737 | MGnify/ENA primary metagenome ERZ791737 (study PRJEB30046, sample SAMN00791965) | human gut metagenome | study: EMG produced TPA metagenomics assembly of the A metagenome-wide association study of gut microbiota in type 2... | reverse complement strand
TAAATCTTAATTTTTTTTAGTGGACACGTGTGGATTCAATCCGCCCCTACAGCAAGAACAACTAATATGATTATTCAAACAACTTGCTGCGCGACAGCATACAAGCTCCGATAATTCCTGCTCTTTCTTTCAATTTAGACTCCACTATTACAGAATCGCGGTTCATCAGATTCAGAGTATATTTACGAATAGCAGTAGTGATAGGCTGAGTCAAATAATCACCCGTACGCGACAATGCCCCACCGATAATCACCAATTCCGGATTAAAGATATTAATCAACCCTGCCACATGACGTCCCAGCTTCACCCCTATTTCCTCTACCAATTCAATGCACAGCAAGTCTTCCTTGTTTACAGCATCAATAATATCATCCAGCGTTAAATCTTCCAGATTCTTCTTTGTATTGGAAATAATGGAATTCTCACCATTACGAATGTGTTCCAGCAGAATGCGATACAAAGCCGCACCCGATACTTCCGTCTCTACACATCCTTTCTTACCGCAATGGCAGATGATTTCATTTTCATATCCATAATTATGCCCGAACTCACCGGAAAAACCGGACTTTCCTCTATAAATCTTTCCGTCAATAATGATGCCCATACCCAATCCCCAACTGACATTGATAAAGAGGATATTCTTCTCCCCTTTCACCACGCCTTGCATATATTCACCATATATCATAGCCCGGGTATCATTGTCAATAGAAACACGGTAGCCTCCCACCTTTTCCGAAATAAGATCCGTCAAGGGACGCTCATCAAAGTTGAAAATGCTATAACTATATCCCAAATCAGGATTTACGCGTCCAGAAAGATTTACGTTGATATTCAATATCTTATTCTTCTCGACATTTATTTTTTGAAGGAACTGCTTAATTAGTTTACACAATTCATCCAGACTTTCAGGCGTATTCTTTGCCCTAAAAGGAACGTTCATCTTAAGTTGGACTACATCCCCTTTAAAGTTTATAACCCCCAAATTAATGGAGAACTGTCGCACTTCCACACCGACAAAATAGCCGGAATCAGCGTTTAAACCATATAGGCTAGGGTGTCGTCCCCCGCTAGTTTCCAGTTTGCCATAATCATTAATGTACCCTTCTTCGCACATTTCATCAATGAACTTTGTAACAGTTGGTACACTTAAATCCAATTCTTTCGCTAAATCAGTAATTGTAGAGCTGCCATTGTTTATATAGTGGGTAATGATTCTTTTTTTCATCATAGCCATCTTGGAGCCCTTTTCAATTTCTTTCAACAAATGCTCACCCATAATAAAAATATTCCGTTAATGTTCACAAATATAGTTATTTTTTTATGAAACCAAAGAACAGATAAAGAGATTTTTCAAAAAACATTTTAGAAGATGAAAGTAAATCACTCTTTTTCATCACGCTTCCTTGTGACAAGGTTAGGCCAGAAAAAGAATAAACAGCCATTAGCCGCCTTCTTTTTTATTAAAAGAAGATTAGTTAATAAATTAATTTAGTTTTCCTTTGCTAGTTTACCAAATCATTTATATATTTGCACACAACATGATTAAGTAATATAATATATTCATTTCAAATAAAATAAAGGCTATGGAAAAGATTCACGGACTAATTGATGCACCTTTTACTCCATTTTATGAAAACGGAGAAGTAAATTACGAACCCATCGAAGCATATTGCCAGCTATTGGCAAGAAACGGACTTCAGGGTGTATTTATTAATGGTTCTTCCGGCGAAGGCTATATGCTGACCGAAGAAGAACGTATGAAACTGGCTGAACGCTGGATAGAAGTTGCTCCCAAAGGTTTTAAGGTGATTGTCCATGTAGGCAGCACTTGCGTAAAATCCAGCAAACGCCTTGCCGAACACGCACAGAAAATCGGAGCATGGGGTATCGGGGCAATGGCACCTCCCTTCCCTAAAGTAGGACGCATTGAAGAACTGGTGAAATACTGCGAAGAAATTGCATGCGGAGCTCCCGAACTTCCTTTCTATTTCTATCATATCCCCGCTTTCAATGGCGCATTCCTTTCAATGGTTGCCCTTTTGGAAGCAGTAGACGGACGTATTCCTAACTTTGCAGGTATCAAATATACTTTCGAAAGTCTTTATGAATACAACCAATGCCGCCTGTACAAGAATGGTAAATTCGATATGCTGCACGGTCAGGATGAAACCATCCTCCCTTGCCTGGCTATGGGCGGTGCTCAAGGCGGTATCGGCGGAACAACAAACTATAATGGCAAAGAACTGGTAGGCATTATCGAAGCATGGAAAGCCGGAGATCTGGAATTGGCACGTGAACGCCAGAACTTCTCTCAGGAAGTGATCAATGTCATTTGCCACTATCGTGGAAACATTGTAGGAGGTAAACGCATCATGAAATTAATCGGCCTGGACTTAGGCAAGAACCGCACTCCGTTCCAAAACATGACAGATGAGGAAGAAGCAGCAATGAAAGCCGAACTGGAAGCGATCAATTTCTTTGAAAGATGTAACAAATAAACCTAAACTAAAATGTTCTCAACAGATTATATAGAGAAATGGTCGGAATCCTATAAGACAGATTTGACCACCAACATTATGCCATTCTGGCTAAAACATGGACTGGACAAAGTCAACGGAGGTGTTTACACCTGCGTTGACCGCGACGGCAGTTTGATGGATACCACCAAGTCCGTTTGGTTTCAAGGCCGGTTCGCATTCATCTGCTCCTATGCCTACAACCATATCGAAAAGAACGAAGCATGGCTGGCAGCAGCAAAAAGCACAATAAACTTTATCGAGGCACATTGCTTTGATACGGACGGACGTATGTTCTTCGAAGTTACCGCCGAGGGAACTCCGCTGCGCAAGCGCCGTTATATCTTCTCAGAGTCATTTGCAGCTATCGCCATGTCCGAATATGCCATTGCATCCGGCGACCAGAGTTATGCTGTAAAAGCATTGGAGTTGTTCAAGCGTATGCAGTATTTCATGGAAACTCCCGGAATATTGGCTCCCAAATATTTGGATACCCTTCCCATGAAAGGACATTCCATCACGATGATATTAATTAATGTAGCATCGCGCATCCGTGAAGCCATACAGGACGAGAACTTCAACCAACAAATTGATGCTTCTATCGCCCAACTGCACAAAGATTTTATTCATCCCGAATTCAAGGCATTGCTGGAAACAGTAGGTCCTAAAGGAGAATTTATAGACAGCAACATGGGCCGTACCATCAACCCGGGACACTGCATTGAAACCGCTTGGTTCCTGCTGGAAGAAGCCAAATACCGCAACTGGGACAAGAATATCACCGACTTGGCGCTCACCATCCTGGATTGGTCTTGGGAATGGGGTTGGGACAAAGAGTTCGGCGGCATCATCAACTTCAAGGATTGCAAAAACCTTCCGCCCCAAGACTATTCGCAAGATATGAAATTCTGGTGGCCGCAAACGGAAGCCATCATTGCCACCTTGTACGCATACCTGGCAACCGGAAATGAAAAATACCTTGATATGCACAAGCAGATCAGCGAATGGACTTATGCCCATTTCCCCGATAATGAATACGGTGAATGGTTCGGATACCTCCACCGCGACGGCACACCTGCGCAAATGGCAAAAGGTAACCTGTTCAAAGGCCCGTTCCACATTCCCAGAATGATGATAAAGGGCTATACATTGTGCAACGAAATACTTGCCGCCAAAAAATTACATTCATAAAGCCTCTATCTATTTATCATGAAAAACAGTAAAATTTATCCTTGGGTTGTAGTTGGATTGTTATGGGGTGTAGCCCTGCTGAATTATATGGACCGGCAAATGCTGTCCACCATGAGGGACGCCATGGCGATGGACATTACCGAACTGCAATCCGCCGCCAACTTTGGTCACCTGATGGGCATTTTCCTCTGGATATACGGCTTTATGAGCCCTGTAGCCGGTATGGTAGCCGACCGTGTTAACCGCAAATGGCTCATTGTGGGCAGTTTGTTCGTATGGTCGGCCGTCACCTATCTGATGGGTATTGCCGATACTTATAATGAAGTATTCTTCTTGCGTGCCTTAATGGGCATCAGCGAAGCACTCTACATTCCGGCAGGACTATCATTGATAGCCGATTATCATTCTGAGAAATCGCGTTCACTGGCTATCGGTATCCACATGACGGGTCTTTATACGGGACAAGCCATCGGAGGTTTCGGCGCCACCGTAGCCGCCGCTTTTTCATGGCATACTACTTTTCACTGGTTCGGCATTGTCGGCATTGCTTATGCCGTAATTTTAATGCTCTTTTTACACGAAAAGAAGGATAGAATACAAATTGAGAGAATAAATTCACCTTCCGGCAAAGAAAAAAGCGATTTATTGAAGGGATTATCATTACTTTTCAGTAATATTGCATTCTGGGTGATTCTGCTATATTTTGCAGCCCCCAGTTTACCGGGATGGGCAACCAAAAATTGGTTACCTACATTGTTCGCCGAGAACCTGAATATACCGATGTCACAAGCCGGCCCCATGTCGACTATCACCATCGCGTTATCTTCGTTCATCGGTGTAATAATTGGTGGAACCTTATCCGATAAGTGGGTGCAAAGAAATATAAAAGGACGTGTGTACACGGGTGCCATCGGCTTGGGACTTACTATCCCTTCCCTGCTTTTGCTGGGATTCGGACATAGTTTTGTAGCCGTTGTGGGAGCTGGACTACTTTTTGGCGTAGGTTATGGTATCTTCGATGCCAACAATATGCCTATTCTGTGCCAGTTCGTTTCATCCAAACACCGTGCTACCGCCTATGGCATTATGAATATGACAGGCGTGTTTGCGGGAGCAGCCATTACCGACGTCTTAGGAAAGTGGACAGACGGAGGTAAGTTGGGACTGGGATTTGCCATGTTGGCTATCATCGTGCTTATTGCATTGGTAGTACAATTGACATTCCTCCGTCCTAAGACTGATAATATGGAATAACCCGTATAGTTAACTTAACACTTTAAACTTAAAAAAGAAAAGAACCATGAGAGTAATTATCGAACCTGATTACCAATCGCTGTCACAATGGGCGGCAAACCATGTAGCTAGTAAAATTAATGCGGCAAACCCGACTCCGGAAAAACCTTTTGTTCTGGGTTGTCCTACAGGATCTTCACCGCTAGGTATGTATAAAGCACTGATAGAGCTGAACAAACAAGGAAAAGTATCTTTCCAGAATGTTGTTACCTTCAATATGGACGAATATGTAGGCTTGCCCGAAGACCATCCCGAAAGCTATCACTCATTCATGTGGAACAATTTCTTCAACCATATTGACATCAAGAAAGAGAATGTACATATCCTGAATGGAAACGCTGAAGATTTGGAAGCAGAATGCGCCAATTATGAAAAGCAAATCGCTGAAATAGGCGGTATCGACTTGTTCATGGGTGGCATTGGTCCTGACGGACACATTGCGTTCAACGAACCGGGATCTTCATTGTCATCACGTACACGTATTAAGACATTGACTACAGATACAATCATCGCAAATTCACGTTTTTTTGATAATGACGTGAACAAAGTGCCCAAAACTTCGTTAACTGTAGGTGTAGGCACTGTTCTTTCAGCCAAGGAAGTGATGATTATCTGCAACGGCCACAACAAGGCTCGCGCCTTGCAACATGCCGTAGAAGGCGGTATCACACAGATGTGGACCATCAGTGCATTGCAAATGCACGAACATGGCATCATCGTTTGTGATGAAGCTGCAACAGCCGAACTGAAAGTCGGAACTTACAAATATTTTAAAGACATCGAAAAAGCTAATTTGTAATTTATGAGAACAAACTTGAGTTCGCAGATCTCTCTGAACAGAGTGTCTACGAAATATTATAAACCCGAAAATGCGGTGGAACGTTCCGTCCTCACCCGTTGCGAAAAGGTGCCTACCGACATCTATGAAATAATGGAAGAAGGCGTGCAGCAGATTGCCAATGAAATTGCTGCAAAGATACAGGAACGCCAGCGTGAAGGAAAGTTTTGCGTAATCGGTGCCGGAACCGGCGCTTCATTACGTCCGCTTTATGCCGAACTGGTCCGCAAACATAAAGATGAAGGACTGAGTTTCCGCAATGTAGTCATATTCAACCTGTACGAATATTATCCTTTGGCATCCGAAGGTGCAGGAAGCAGTTTCTCACAGCTCAATGATTTATTCCTGAGCCAAGTGGATATTGACAAGCAGAATGTATTTACCATTGATGGAACCATCCCTCAGGAAGCGGTTATCGAATATTGCCGCCTGTATGAGCAACGTATCCAGACATTTGGCGGTATCGACATCATTCTGATGGGCATCGGTCGCGAAGGTAACATTGCCATGAACGAACCGGGATCCAGCCTCAGCTCTCCTACCCGACTGATTTTGATCGACTCTACCTCGCGTGCAGAAGCTGCACACAATCTGGGTGTAGACAATCTCCCCCCCTGCTCTATCACAATGGGTGTGGCAACCATAATGGCTGCACGCAAAGTGTACCTGCTGGCATGGGGCGATGATAAAGCCGACATTATCAAGAATGCGGTAGAAGATAAAGTAAGCGACACGCTGCCTGCTTCCTACCTGCAAATACACAATAATGCAAATGTTTGCATTGACCTGGCAGCCGCTTCTCACTTGACCCGCATCCAGCGTCCTTGGTTGGTAACCAACTGCGAATGGAACGACAAGCTGATCCGTAGCGCCATCGTTTGGTTGTGCCAGCGTGTCAAGAAACCTATCTTGAAACTGACCAATAAAGATTATAATGAAAACGGACTGAGCGAACTGCTGGCACTCTACGGTTCTGCTTACAACGTAAACATTAAGATATTCAATGACCTGCAGCATACCATCACCGGATGGCCGGGTGGCAAGCCGAATGCAGACGATACCTATCGTCCCGAGCGCGCCAAACCATTCCCCAAACGTGTGGTAGCATTCTCTCCACACCCCGATGATGATGTGATCTCAATGGGTGGCACACTGCGCCGTCTGGTTCAGCAAGGACATGAAGTACACGTGGCTTATGAAACTTCCGGCAACATTGCCGTAGGCGATGAGGAAGTAGTACGCTTCATGCACTTTATCAATGGTTTCAACCAGCTTTTTGATGATAACTCCAACGAAGCCATCAAGAGCAAATATGCTGAAATCAAGAAATTCCTGGCTACAAAGAAAGAAGGTGATATGGACAGCCGCGACATTCTTACCATCAAAGGTTTGATTCGCCGTGGTGAAGCACGCACCGCATCTACTTTCAATCAAATTCCGTTGAATCGTGTTCATTTCCTTGACCTGCCGTTCTATGAAACCGGTAAGATTGAGAAGAACCCCATCAGCGAAGCCGATGTAGAAATCGTATTGCAGTTGTTGCGCGAAGTAAAACCTCACCAGATTTATGTGGCAGGTGACTTGGCCGACCCGCACGGTACACACCGTGTCTGCACAGACGCCGTACTGGCAGCTATCGACATCGAAAAAGAAGCCGGTGCAGAATGGTTGAAAGACTGCCGCATCTGGATGTATCGCGGTGCATGGGCAGAATGGGAAATTGAGAATATTGAAATGGCCGTTCCGTTCAGTCCAGAAGAACTGCGTGCAAAACGTAACTCTATCCTGAAACACCAGTCTCAGATGGAAAGCGCACCGTTCTTGGGCAATGACGAACGTCTGTTCTGGCAAAGAAGTGAAGACCGCAACCGTGGTACAGCCGAATTGTATGACAAACTTGGTTTGGCATGCTACGAAGCTATGGAAGCGTTTGTGGAATACATTCCTTTATAATAAAGAAACAACCTAACCTAATTTTATACTAACCTTTAACCAAAAACCGAAAATCCCCGATGGATGTGAATCCGTCGGGGATTACTTTTTTTATCTATCAACAAATTAATCTGCTATATTCTCTAATTTAAGTGTCCATGCATAATCACAAGGCAATTCATCTGCATAAAAAGCTGGCATTGTTACTACAATATCATCTCCTTTCTGCTTCCAGATGACTTTTTTATCCGAACCCAATAAAGACACTTTTGTTTTTCCTGTAGAGTGAATATCTTTCAGCGTTATCGTAAATTTAGGGTACTTAGGCAGAATGGCATATACATTCTTTCCCTTCTTCGTGAAAAACACTTCTTTCACCGCATACCCCTTCTCAGGATCTACAGTCTGTTTCAGAATAGCATCACCGCTTACATAATGTTTCTCTTTAGATTTCCATTCCCTGTTTCCTTTAGACCATTGACAGGTGTTCTTCCAAGCACGAGACCCATAAATAGCCTCTCCATTCACTTTCAACCAATCACCCATTTGAATCAGACGTTCCTGCATGATAGGAGGAATTTTGCCATTCGCATTAGGACCTACATCCAGCAATAAATTTCCACCCTGACTCACAATATTAGCTAAAGTCAGAACTAATGCTTTAGGCGAAGTATAATCTTCCAAATCTTCGTTTTGGTTAAATCCGAATGAAAGCCCTATACCTCTACATTCTTCCCATGGTTTATCATAAGAAGCATTCGAATTACTATATTCTCTGGTATAGTAATCTCCATGTTTCCGCCCTGTATTATTTGCCCAACGGTCATTTACTACAATACTATCTTTTACGGGAGATTCAGAATAAAGCCATGCCAATGTCCTTTCCGCCTGCCACTCTTTATCATTAATCTGGTCAGGTCCATCTGACCAAATCAAGTCCGGCTTGTAGGTATTTACCAGATCTTTCAACTGAGGAAAGAAATGTTTTTCATAAAACAATCCCATTGTTTCTTTGGTATACAATGGATTCCCCCATTCGCGAAGAGAGAAATAACATCCCACCTTTATATTGGTTTTACGCAATGCATCTACATATTCACCTACCAAATCACGATGAGCACCTATTTCCATACTGTTCCAAGGTCTGCCATATGATGTGGAAGCTTCTTTATTAGGCCATAATGCGAACCCATCATGATGTTTGGTTGTCAACACCGCATAACGGGCACCGGCACGTTCAAACAATTTAGCCCACTCATTGGCATCATAACTCATTGCCTTAAACATGGGAGCAAAATCAGCATATGTAAAATCCCTACCATACATGGCTGTATGGAAATCATAAATCTCCGTACCTGTAAAATCACCATTTCCCATCAATGTCTTGGTATCCAACCAATATTTATACCATTCGGAATAAGTGCCTTTAGGAGACCATCCGGGTACAGAGTATAATCCCCAATGAATAAAAATACCAAATTTGGCATCCTCAAACCAAGCCGGCACCGGACGTTTATCCAGCGATTCCCAATCCGGAGTATAAACTTTTTGAGAAAACATGGAAACAGAAATCAAACAAAAAAGAAAAGTTAAAATGTTTTTTTTCATAGTGTATATTCTATATTAATTAAAAATATTTATTTCCGACTGCAATATTAATAAAAAATTCCCAAATACAGAACTGGTTTTATGTATTTAAATTAATAATAGCATATCTCCCGATATGCTATTATCTCCTTCACACAATCAACTAACCTTAAAAAATAAGCAGCTTAGGTCAGTCAACTATAAATCACAGTTCTATGTTTAAGCATCTATAGCTATTCTTTTTTCGCAGCTTCTTCGTATCCCGGAGTTTGCTTAATTGCCGGGTCCTTATCCAACATATTTCTTTCGATAGGCCACAACAATTTATAACTTTCCGCTTCCGGTAGTATAGGATTACCGTCATTTTTCAAATTAGCTTCAGGGCAGAATACCAGATGTTTTCCTCCTTTGGTCAAAGTCATACGATAGACATCCCACCAACGTTGACCTTCTTGAACAAATTCCTTATCTTTTTCGTGAAGTATGGCCAATTCGTTTTGCGTAAAGTCACCTGCCTTATAAGCATACTTGTCAGTATCCCAATTACCTTCACTATCAGCATAGGCGCGTTGGCGAACCAAGTTAATGTATTTTTCTACATTGGTTTTGTCATCTTCCATATTAGCTATTTCGGCTAATGCAAGATATACCCAAGGCAAACGATAGAAACAATAATCACCACAATAAACACGATTTCCTTCCGCATTGATTACACCTATATTCTTGCGTATATGAGTACCCCAAAGATCCAAATTGCCTTCCTCGTCCTTCTTGTAAGAAGCAATGAATGTAGCATCGCGACGTTTGTCATTTTCATCAAACAACTGATAAAGTTCGGGAATATATTCATACCACTGAAAACCGTTTCTGTTCAGATGAAGAGGATCGTCCCATCTTGTACCATCCGCACGGTAACCTTTCTTGTCCACCTCACCTTGAACGGTATATGTATAGTTTCCTAAACTATTAGTAGCCTCGCCCTCAACATATCGAATAGCAAAGATCACCTCCGAATTGCCTTTATTGGCAGCATCAAATACATCTGAGAAGTTATTCTGCATTTTCAAACCGTAATTATTGACAACATTCAGCAAATGCTTCTTGGCCACTGCCAGGTCAGCTATATTAGCAGCATTATCACCGGTAGTTACTTTGGAAGTCCACAAGTAAACGTCTCCCATCAAACATTCGGTTGCAGCTTTAGACCAGTATGATTTATTATTACCGCGGTTATAAGGATCAAAACTGTCCACATCACCGAAATACTCCATAGATTGATCCAAATCCTTCTTGATCTGTGTCATCACTTCTTTGGGGGTAGAACGTGCCATATACAATTTTTCCGGATCAATGATTCCATTAATTACCTCTACATCCAGTCGCAAAGGTACGCCACCATAAATACGGTAAAGTTCAAAATAAATAAAAGCACGAAGACCATATGCTTGCGCCAAATAATATTTTTTCTTGGCTTCACCTACATAGTCGGCGCTGGTCACACGTTCAATAAACAAATTAATGTTGGCTAAACGTCCGTAATGACCACCGAAATTAGTCACTCCCGTATTATTCTCGTCGAAGTTCTGCAAAACAATGCTCCCCCCATACAGCGCATTACCATCGGATGCATTGCCCGATTTATAAATACCGCCTCTATACTCACCGAAGGTAAAAATATGCTGATCGGCTGCGTCGCGTATATGCTTATGGATACCATCCATATAACCTGTTACCTGTGCTTCAGTAGTCCAATAAGAACCGCTACCATAGTAATCAATAGGAGAAAGATCCAGCAAGTCACTACATGAAGTAGTCATAACACCGGAAGCCACTAACAGCATTCCGGATAATAAGGTCGTTTTTATATTTTTCATTTCAGTATTCTATTTATTATGGTTATTAATTAGAAGGTTACATCTAAACCGAACAGCAACGTACGCGGCAATGCATATCCCGAACCTGCTTTCGAAACTTCGGGAGTAGCGACCTTAGCCGAAGTGAAATATCCCAAATTCTGACCGGTAACAGACAGATTCACACGCTGACAAAACAATTTACTAGCTATCTTCTTAGGCAATTCATAACCTAATGAAATTTCACGTACCGCCAAATAATTACCTTTATATGCAAACATAGTAGACTGACGGTAATAGTTCGCTGTACCCAACTGGTCTGCCCATACATATCGAGGGTATTTAGCATTCGGATTTTCTTCCGTCCAAGTATTGAACACATCTTTAGTCGTGTTGTATCCCCCCTGCATACAACCCAAGAACCAAGGAGTATCATTGTCATAAATCCAATAATCAAATGCAAAGTCAAAGCGGCCATACAAAGTGAATCCTTTCCAATTCAACGTCGTATTGAAACCACCGAACCAATGCGGGGTTGTATTACCAACTACAACTTGGTCAAACGCATCAATAACACCGTCACCGTTCACATCCGTCCATTTCACATCACCCGGCTGAATGGCAAGTGCATTTGCTTTTTGGGCATCACTCAAGGCTGCATAAGCCTTCGGTCCATACTGGTATTTTCCTTGGAAGTTACCAGTCTTAACCACCAGATCTCCGGGAATTTCATCCCAACTCTTATACATACCATTTGCCTGATAAGCTACCAAAAGTCCCGGCTCCTGACCTTCTTGTCTTCCACCTACAAAAATAGTTTCATAAGTTCCGTCCGGCAATTTGCGTCCGGTATAAATCTGCTGGCCATCGATACGGTTGTTCTTGACACCTTCTTTATAAGGAAGAGAAACTACCATATTCTTATTGTATGAGATATTACCTCCCATTTTCCAAGTCCAGTCCTTTGTTTTCAGAATAGTTCCCGACAATTCAATTTCTATACCACTGTTGCGGAAATCACCATTATTATTCTTAATTGAGGAAAAACCGGTAGTGGTAGGCAAACTCAAATCTGCATACTTGTCCATAGTCAAACGGTTGTAATAAGTAAAGTTGGCATTCAAGCGATTGTCAAAGAAGCTCAAGTCCAAGCCCACTTCAGCCGTACGGGTCTTTTCCCATTTCAAAGCCGGATTAGGCAGAGAACCAATCAAGAACCCTACATTACCATTATATTTCTGCGAGTTATACGATCCCTGCAAAGTGTACGGACCTATGTCGGTAGCATTACCGTTCACACCGTAGCTGGCACGCAACTTACCAAATGACAACTGCGGAACGGCATTTTTCACAAAATCTTCCTTGCCGAAAATCCATCCGGCAGACAATCCCGGGAAGAATCCCCAACGGTTATCACCCAACAAAGAAGAGTAACCGTCATAACGGAACACACCTGAAAATAAGTACTTACCTTGATAGTCATAATTCACGCGTCCGAAATAAGAAAGAATACGATATTGTTCATGCCATGAATCGATAGATCTCTTTCCTTTATCACTACTGGTCAAGCCTAAATCTCCAAAATCATCAGTAGGCGCACCTGATCCCGAAGCATTAAAACCTTTCTTCTGTTTATCATAAAATTCCGAACCTACCATTACATCCACATTATGATCTTTAGCAAATGTAGCTGTATAATTGGCCACCAGATTGTAAGTCTGTGAAAATTCACGATTAAACTGAGCTCCGGTATCTCTAGCTCTATTAAAATTATTTCCCGGAGCTGTTTGGTAGTCTTTATTAAACCATTCATTTACTTCTTCCGAGTAATACCAGTTAGCAGTTCCCTTAATGGTTAAATTCTTCATCGGTTTGATTTCCAATGTCTGGATCATAGTAAACTTGTCACTCTGATTGTCTCTTTTGAATTTATCATTCTGGAAAGACTGGTTACCATCGCTGTAATTCGGTCCTAAAAGCGGGTTTCCGTCCTCGTCTTCAAAACGTGTTGTAGGAGGGGCAGACATAATACGGCCAAAATAAGAGCCTTCACTTGCTTGAGAGGCCGGCATATTCTCCCAGTTAGCACGATTGTAGTTGAAATTAGAGCTGGCAGAAAGCCAGTCTGAAATTTTATAACTGCCATTGAATACGAAAGAATAACGTTCATAGAATGAGTTCACAGGAAGGCCGTTTGATCTGTAATATCCCAAACCTGCATAATATTTTCCTTTCTCGTTACCTCCCGAGAAGTTAATGTTATAATCCTGTGTATGCGAAGGGTTATTCAAGTTATAATCCGCCGGATTTGAGTCCTTATAAATAAGGGTTTTAGAAGGATCTAACGGATCTTGCATCTCCTGCCATCCTTTGTTCAGCAAGAACGCATTATCGATATCTTTTACTAACAAGTTCCATACCAGATTATCACCATACACATTACCGGTTCCATAAGCAGAAGCAGTACTCAAAGAAGACTTATCCGCCCAAGGAGTAGTAGCATAAGCTGTACGCAAAGCAGTGATAAAATCTTTGGCACCTAAAAAATCATAAGGACTGTTCACATAGTTCAATCCGTATCTCACCTTCAGATTTACTTCACTGCGCCCCACCTTACCAGTCTTGGTAGTTACCAGAATAACACCATTGCTGGCACGTGCACCATAAATAGCGGTTGCACCTGCATCTTTCAATACTTCCATAGATTCGATATCTTCGGGGTTGATATCGCTCAAACTGGTACGCAACTGCCCGTCCACCATAATCAGCGGAGAACCGGTACCTCCCCAGTCGGTACCACCACGAAGCACAATGGTAGGCGTACTTCCCGGATTACCCGAACTTTGAGTAACCTTCAAACCTGCTACGGCTCCCGACAAAGCTTGTGCCGGATTAGAGAAGGCTCCCACTTTCAATGTTTCCTCCCCTACTTTTGAAATAGAGGCAGTAACTTTAGAACGTAACTGTTTGCCACCATATCCAGTTACAACGACTTCACCCAGCATTTCAGAGTCTTCTTTCAACTTGATCTTGAAATTCGTTTGATTCTTCACAGCTATCACCTCTGTTTTATAGCCTACAAAAGTTACCTGAATTTTTCCATCAGGTGCTACCGAGAGAGAAAAGTTTCCATCAAAATCCGTAATAGTACCATTGGTTGTACCCAGTTCTACCACACTGGCACCAATTACTGGTTCGCCCATCATATCTACGACAACCCCCGTTATCGACTTTTTCTGGGCCATTGCTCCTAAAGAACAGAGTAAGAGCAAAAAACATAAAAAAGTTTTTTTCATAAAGTATTATTTTAAGTAAAGAAATAAATTATTCAAACCAAGTTCCTTTAGAACTTACTTCTTCACTTAAAATCTACTTAAGAACTATTATCACAGGATAAAAAGGAAAAAAGAATAGATTTATCTATCTATTTTATACCCAAAAGAAATCTATTTTTAAAGCTAAACTGAATTTAGCAACCCAATTTTATAAAATTTACGGTTATTATTTTAAATACAAGAGAGAAGAATCTTTTAATATTAAGATAACAAGCTATAATAAATAAATTTATTTAGTTCCTTTATTGTATTTCTAAAAATAATATATATATTTGCGCTGTTAAACTAAAATTAATACAAGACTAAGTTCTAAAGGAACTTAGCATTTTACATGTCTATCTTCACATAACCTACTTATAGCGAGGGAAATACATGATTTTAAATAAAAGCATTTTTTTACGTATATATAAGGTAGATACATAATTAAAACATTTTAATATCCAACTAGTATTTTTCTCTATTCATTTTCATTGATACCATAGCCAAACAAAGCAAAGTCTCCCAAACAAGGATCTTCGGGAAAGACTTCCGCCAAAGCCCGGGTAATGGCCCTGGCATTATTCAATGTATATGATTTGCTTTTAGTCAGTTCCAGCCTGAAAGCCATTTCACTGACATGAGTATCCAGAGGAATAATCAGTTCGCATGGAGAAAAACGAGTCCAAATACCAAAATCCACCTCTGAATCCCTCCGAATCATCCAACGGAGAAACATATTCAATTTCTTTTGAGGCGCTTTATCCGAAACCCCGAAAAGGCGGCACAGTCGTTGTATCGGCGTACCCTCCGCCACTTCACAAAGCAAGGCGCTCTCCATACTATCGTGTTTACTATAAATGGCATGAAGCCAATAGAAGATCTGAGCCATCCGGTTTTTGGAAACAGTTCGATAGAAAGATTCCTCTCCACAGAAATCTGTTTTCCACTTTTCTGAAAGTACATATTGCAAAGGTTTCCGGTCCATCATGCCATCCAGCCGTTCCGCCGCTTTCAATATCTGGGGACGTGCACCGAAACTAAGGAATACAGTAAGGAAACCGCTGATCTCTATGTCGGCTTTCAAGTGGTAGCGATGGGGAAACTGCACCGGGTCGGAAGATATGAAATCCTTGTTATGATATTGGGAAGCATACCTATGCAGGAAATCACATACTGAGTCTTGCCCGTTACCAATCTGAAGTTCTGTTACAGATGAAACAAATCGTTTTTGTTCTTTATTCTTCATTTATTATACTCTATCTTTTCCGTCAAATTTATAAGTCCACTACAAAGTAAATACAAAACAGACACTTTTTACCTATTTTCCGATAGCAAATAGAAAAATCGAACAACTTATCATTCATTTCAACCTTTTCTATACTGTTCTTTTGAAATAATTTTGTATATTGAAAGTTGAAAACTAACATACTTAAATTATGAAACAAATTCATTTCATTCTAACAGGTATTTCTCTCATCTTATTGACTTCCTGCGCCCAACGTGCCAAGGAAACCAAAGACTACCAAACAGTAAAAATAGACACGGTCATTTCTGCTGACGAACAAACTTTCCTGCAATATCCGGGAAAAGTAAAAGCTGCACAAGATATCAGCCTTTCATTCAGAGTGAGCGGCACCATCAACAAAATATATGTAGAAGATGGAACGCGTGTGCATGAAGGGCAATTACTGGCCGAACTGGACCCTACAGACTACCAAGTGCAACTGGATGCAACAGAAGCCGAATACCAACAAGTGAAAGCCGAAGCGGAAAGAGTTATCGCCCTCTACAAAGAAAACGGTACGACTCCCAATGCCAACGACAAAGCAGTATATGGATTGAAACAGATTACAGCCAAGTATAAACATCATAAAGACCAACTGGCATATACCCGTCTCTACGCCCCCTTTAACGGATACGTGCAAAAACGCCTGTTTGAAGCGCACGAAACCGTAGGAGTCGGCATGCCCATCATTTCTATGATCAGTGCAGGTACTCCCGAAGTGGAAATCAATCTTCCGGCAGCCGAATACATCCGCCGTGAGCAATTCAGCCGCTATCATTGCACATTCGATATTTATCCGGGACAGACTTATCCGTTAAAACTGATAAGTGTCACCCCTAAAGCGAATGCCAACCAACTATATACCATGCGCCTGCAACTGATGCCCGACCACAAACCCGTTCCCTCACCCGGAATGAATACCATGGTCACCATCTACTGCGACACAGACCAGGCAAATACACTGTCAGTCCCCACCAATGCCATTCTGCAAAAGAATGAGAAATCATATGTATTCGTTTACAATCCATCCGAACAAACCGTACATAGCCGCGAAGTATCCCCCTTCCGCCTGCTGAATAACGGACGCAGCCTCATTACTTCCGACCAACTGAAACCGGGAGAACAGATTGTATCCTCAGGAATACACCACATTAAAGACGGAGATACCGTGAAACCGTTGCCACTCATCACTAAAACCAATATAGGAGGACTATTATAATGGATATAAGTAAATGGGCATTCCATAACCGCAACCTGATTTACTTTCTGGTAGCCGTCCTGCTGCTCGGAGGCGCTTTCTCCTGCTACCAGATGAGTAAACTGGAAGATCCGGAGATAAAGGTAAAACTTGCCATGGTGGTAACCACTTATCCGGGAGCCTCCGCCCATCAGGTGGAGCTGGAAGTGACGGATATACTCGAAAAGAATATCCGCACCATGGGGAATATAGATAATATAGAAAGCTATTCCTATAATGACCTGTCACTGATACAGATTGAATTATTGAGCACAGTGCCCGATGATGAAGTGGAACAATGCTGGGATATGCTGCGCCGCAAAGTAAGCGATACCCGCGCCTCCCTGCCCGAAGGGGCAAGCACCCCGATAGTGAAAGACGATTTCGGAAATGTATATGGCATGTTTTACGCATTGACAGGCGATGGTCTTTCCGACAGGGAACTGTCCGATTATGCCGAACTGATAAAACGCGAAGTCAACGACCTGGAAGGTGTAGACCGGATCGAACTATACGGCAAGCGTGCCGAGTGCATCAACATCTCCCTGTTGCAAGACCGCATGGCAAACCTCGGCGTAAAACCGGCCGAAGTCCTTGCCACACTGAACGGACAGAACAAAACCACCTACACAGGCTATTATGACAATGGCGACAACCGCATCCGCGTAACGGTAAACGACAAGTTCAAGACCGTAGAGGATATTGGAAAAATGCTGATCCAAGGCCACGACGACGACCAACTGCGCCTGAGGGACATCGCACAAATAGAAAAGGGCTACGAAACTCCCACCCGCAACGAAATGCTCTATGACCAACAACGTGCAATAGGCATCCTGATTGCCGCCACCAGCGGTTCGGACATTGTAAAAGTGGGACACACAGTAGACGCCAAGCTGGCACAACTCAAAGCCGACCGCCTGCCCGCCGGAGTAGAATACCACAAAATATTCTACCAACCGGAACGTGTAGGCAACTCATTGGGTACATTCGTCATCAACCTGATAGAATCAGTCATTATCGTAGTGCTTATCCTGATGATTGCCATGGGTTTCAAGAGTGGGCTCATCATAGGAATCAGCCTGGTAATCACTGTATTCGGATCATTCCTGTTTCTCTATTCCGCAGGCGGAACCATGCAACGCGTATCCCTTGCCGCCTTTGTACTGGCAATGGGTATGCTGGTAGATAACGCCATCGTTATTATCGACGGAATATTGGTAGACCTGAAAGCCGGGAAAGACCGGATGGAAGCTATGACCGCCATCGGACGGCAGACCGCCATGCCTTTGCTGGGTGCCACACTGATTGCCATTATCGCTTTCCTACCTATTTATATGTCGCCCGACACTGCGGGAGTTTATACGCGCGACCTTTTCATCGTACTGGCAGTATCCCTGCTACTGAGTTGGATACTGGCATTAATGCACGTTCCATTGATGGCAAACCGCAGGCTGCACCCTGCCGCAGACACCAACAACAGCGAAAAACGTGTTTATAAAGGACGTATTTATGCCGCCCTCCGGGCAGCACTCCGCTTCGGACTGGGCCACAGATGGAGCTTCGTCTTCGCTATGGTCGCCTTATTGCTCCTTTCCGCTTTCGGTTACAGGTTTATGCGACAAGGCTTTTTCCCCGATATGGTTTACGACCAACTCTATATGGAATACAAACTGCCCGAAGGAAATAACTACACCCGCGTGGAACACGACCTGGCAGAAATAGAAACTTACCTGAAAAGCCGCAAGGAAGTCACCCACGTCACCGCCTCCATAGGCGGAACTCCGGGACGTTACAACCTGGTGCGCAGTGTTGCCAATCCATCCCTTGCCTACGGAGAACTGATAATAGACTTCACTTCTCCCGATGAATTGGTAAACAATATGGATGAAATTCAGTCTTACCTGTCAAAAGCCTATCCGGATGCTTACGTCAAGCTGAAACGATACAACCTGATGTTCAAGAAATACCCCATCGAGGCACAATTCCTTGGGCCGGACCCTGCCGTACTGCATCAGCTGGCAGACAGCGCCCGCGCCATCATGGAGAACACCCCGGAAGTATGCCTCATCACCACCGACTGGGAACCACAAATCCCCGTCCTGACCATTGAATACGACCAACCCGCCGCCCGTGCTTTGGGCTTGAGCCGTAACGATGTCAGCATGTCATTGCTCACCGCCACCAGCGGCATCCCCATCGGCGCCTTTTATGAAGGCATCCACAAAAACAACATTTACCTGAAATGCCTTGACGAAGAAGGGCAACCGATAGAGAACCTGGGCAATACACAGGTATTTTCTTCCATCCCCTCACTGAACGGGCTGTTAAGTACGGAGATGATGGTAAAGCTGCAATCCGGCACGCTTTCCAAAGAAGATTTGGTAGAAAGCATCATGGGAAGCACCCCGTTGAAACAAATCAGCAAAGATGTGGACATCAGATGGGAAGATCCCGTAGTGCCCCGTTACAACGGGCAACGCAGCCAGCGTGTGCAATGCTCTCCTTCCCCCGGCATAGAGACCGAAAAGGCACGACTTGCCGTTGCCGGCCAGATAGAGCAAATACACCTGCCGGACGGATACTCACTGGTGTGGCAAGGGGAAAAGATAGCCAGTGACAAATCCATGAAGTATCTGTTCAAGAACTTCCCGTTAGCCATCATTCTGATGATTGCCATTCTGATCATGCTGTTCAAGGATTACCGGAAACCTGCCATCATCTTCTGCTGCATCCCCATGATTCTTGTCGGAGTGGTAGCGGTGATGCTGCTCACCGGAAAGGTATTCAACTTTGTAGCCATCGTGGGCACATTGGGATTGATAGGTATGCTTATCAAGAACGGTATCGTGTTGATGGACGAGATTACTTTGCAAATCAACCAAGGTATAGAACCGATCACCGCCCTGATAGATAGTTCGCAAAGCCGTCTGCGCCCTGTAATGATGGCATCGCTGACTACCATCCTGGGCATGATACCGTTGCTGGCGGATGCCATGTTTGGTTCGCTGGCGGCAGCCATCATGGGAGGGTTGCTGTTCAGTACTCTCATCACACTGCTCTTTATACCTATATTATATGCATTATTCTTTCACATAAAACAGACTGACTGATGAAAAAGATAACTATCATTCTATATTCCTTATTTTGCTCACTGCCTTTGCTGGCACAGGAAACACTGAGCCTGAAGGAATGCCGGGAAATGGCACTGAAATACAATAAGGAAATAGCAGCTTCCGTGAAACAAACGGAAAGTGCCCGTTATACCGCAAAGAGCTACAAAGGAAACTTCTTCCCCAACTTCACTGCCAGCGGAACAGGACTTTATAGCAACGCCGACGGAAGTTACGGAATAGCAGGCGGCAACCTGCCCACCTTCCTGCCCGATGCCACCGGACAACCCGTTCCCAATGGCGGTTTTGCTTACTTTCCGGGCATCAACCTGGATTACAAAATAGGCTGGGTCTATATGGGCGGCGTACAAGTGGAGCAACCGCTTTACATGGGCGGCAAAATCCTCTCTGCCTACCGAATGTCCGTACTAGGCAAGGAAATGGCACAAATGAATGAAACCTTGACTGCCACCGAAGTGATTCTGAAAACAGACCAAGCCTACGCCCTGGTAGTAAAGGCAAAAGAAATGAAAACAGTAGCCGACAAGTATAACGCCGTCCTCGCCGAACTGAAAAAGAACGTGGAAAGTGCCCACAAGCATGGACTGAAACCACAGAACGACGTACTGAAAGTACAAGTAAAGCTGAACGAAAGCGAACTCAGCATACGCAAAGCAGAGAACGCCTTGCGGCTGGCAACAATGAACCTCTGCCACCTCATCGGAAAACCATTAACTTCCGACATCCGCGTTTCCGGAGACTTTCCGGAGATTGAACAGGATTTGGAAATACAAGTCCTGGATATTACCGCCCGTCCCGAATACGGCATTCTGGACAAACAGGTAGCCATAGCCAAGCAGCAAGTAAAGCTGAACCGCAGTGAGCTTCTCCCCAAAATCGGTGTAAGAGGCTCCTACGATTACGTCCACGGGCTGGAGATAAACAAGGAGAACTTGCTGGATAAAGGAAGTTTCTCCGTCCTTCTGAATGTAAGCGTTCCACTCTTTCACTTTGGCGAACGAAGCAACAAGGTACGCGCCGCCAAAGCCAAATTGGAACAAACCCGCCTGCAACAGCAAAATATGAATGAGCAGATGTTACTGGAACTGACCCAAGCTGCCAATAACCTGGATGAAGCCAAGTTGGAAAGTGAACTCTCCAACCGTTCCCTGCAACAGGCGGAAGAAAATATGAGAGTCAGCAAAAGCCAGTATGAAGTAGGATTGGAAACGCTTTCAGACCACTTGGAGGCACAGGCTTTGTGGCAACAGGCTTATGAAACAAAAGTGGATGCCCATTTCCAACTTTATCTGAACTATGTGGAGTACTTGAAGGCGACGGGTATGCTGTATGAAAGGAAGTAAACATAGGAATATTACACAATCCTTCAAACAGAGTTATTTGGTATTCCAAGTTTTTTTTGTTTCTTTACCGCCGAAAATAAAGCAGCACTCGGAAAGCCACAACGTATTTCCGTTATGAATGCATAAAGAGGGATAAACAAAAACCATCTTACTATTACTAATTACCAGAAAACTCAAAGAAATGAAACGTATTGTCTTTTTAGATTATGTGCGCGTATTTGCATGCTTCCTTGTCATCGTTGTACATGCCAGTGAAAACTTTTATGGTGCTCCCGGTTCTACAGACATGGCAGGACCGCAGTCCTATCTATCCAATGAGGCCGACCGCTTGTGGGTAGCCATATATGACGGTTTCTCACGTATGGCAGTCCCCCTGTTCATGATTGTCTCCGCCTATCTTCTTGTGCCCATGAAAGACGAAGAAACCATGTGGCAATTCTACCGCCGACGCTTCACCCGCATCCTTCCGCCTTTTATCATCTTCATGGTATTATACAGCACTCTGCCTTTGCTGTGGGGACAACTAGATGGGGAAACGTCAACAAAAGATTTATCAAGAATATTGCTAAACTTTCCCACGCTGGCCGGACACCTATGGTTTATGTATCCCCTTATCAGCCTTTACCTGTTCATCCCCATCATCTCTCCATGGATAAAGAAAGCCACGGCTAAAGAAGAACGTTTCTTCATAGGGCTATTCGCATTATCAACCTGCATGCCTTACCTCAACCGATGGTTTGGTGAAGTATGGGGACAATGTTTCTGGAACGAATACCATATGCTGTGGTACTTCTCCGGTTACCTGGGATACCTCGTACTGGCTCATTACATACGTGTACACCTCACATGGAATCGGTCCAAACGTCTCTCCATAGGAACCATCTTAATGGTGGTGGGCGCCGCACTCACCATCTACTCATTCTATGTTCAGGCCATACCCGGCGAGACACACTCCACACCCGTCATAGAGATAGGATGGGCATTCTGTACCATCAACTGTGTGATTCTCACAGCGGGCACATTCCTTATGTTCTCATGCATAGAGCGCCCCAATTCTCCACGGCTCATAACAGAAATGTCGAAACTCAGTTACGGCATATACCTGATGCACATATTCTGGTTGGGATTATGGGTAGGTGTATTCAAGTACACGTTGGAATTACCCACCGTTGCCGCCATACCTTGCATTGCGGTGACTACATTCATCTGCTGTTTCGTCACGGCAAAGATTATCTCGTATATACCGGGCAGTAAATGGATCATAGGATAAACACCCAAGAATAATAGATATTACGGGGAAAGGAGAAACAACAGATCTCTTTTCCCCGTTTTTTTCACCTCCAAGAGTTTTAGTTTTCTGCTACCACTACTACCACTGTTTATCTTCAAATGCCGATGAATAAGGGGTTTGATTCAGTGGTGGTAGTAGATTTCCCATAAGGTAAAAAGCATCTTCTACCACCACATTTTTGCCTATATTTCAAAACAAAGCACGAAAAAGAATCAATCTTCGGACTCATTTTGAGATTTGCGCAACACATACACCACGTGCGAGTGTTTCCCTTCCCTAGCCAATTTCTTTTCTTCATTCCACTTTCTCAACTCATTGTCCGCCGTGGTGCGCGCCAGTCCCAACCACTCCGAATAAGCCAGACGAGTTATAGAACCATGCTCCTGCAAATAGGAACGTAACAACTCCCACCGTTGCTCTTTAGTGTACTTCTTCACTGTGGGCATAAAGCCGAATTCAGCACGGAGAATATTCGTTTCCATGCGCACCCGCTTCACCAAGTCCGGCACAGGACGGAAGTTCACCTTCTTTATCTCAACGGAAGCCGCGCGTATCTCCTTCCTGTCCGTCACTTCGCGCGAAGCCAAGCCAAGTGAGAAAGTTCCCAATTCGTCCAACCGCACATTCTGTCCGGCACGAAGATGAGCCACAATGGCATCCGTCACCTCCTGCAACACGCCCAGCACACATCCCGATGAAAACGAACTGTGTTTTGCCACTTCCTTTATTATATCTTCGGTAGTTATCGTTTCCCTCACCACCACTGCCGGATAGAGCACCGGTTTGCCATCCTTTTCCTTGAAAGGATTCTCCTTAAAATCGTATTTTATATCCATTACTAAAAGATTATATCCATAAGAGTAAGCCCTCGACGCCTTATGGGTAAGGGTTTTCGATTATTCACCTTCTATCTCCCAAGGCTTAGGAGTTAACTCCATAGTCTTAGGATTTAACTCCCAAGCGCTGGGATTTAAATCCATAAGGTTGGGAGATAGAACCTAACGGTACAAAGATACTTATTCTTTAGGTAAGAAAGGCTTAAATGAAAGGAAAAAACAGGTTATTTTGAAATATAGATGATCAGACAAAACAGTATTTTTAGAGGTATTATACTGATACCGATGAATTATCAGAATGATGTGATAAGAACTAAAAATAGAAAGTTGAAAGAAATAGCATAAATTGACCTAAGGACGCAGCTTACATATTAAGAAATGAACTTCCGCATCATATTATTTTTAACCGGCTACTTAATGTCAGGTGGCTAACCGACTATTAGGGTGATTTATCCTTTTGCTATTAGTTTATTCATCATTTATATCCATAAATTACAAATGTATGTTCGTCTTCTTTCTCAAACGGTATATGACACTGATGAAGAATATCCAGCAATATATCAGATTTATCTATGATTTCAGGCTTTACTAATCTTCCTCTGTAAATTTCAAATAAAGGCTGAATAGCCATCCATTTAATATTAAAGAATGGTGGTAGAGCGTATTCCCAATTTTCATATAAGAGTTCCCAATCCCCTAAATAAGTCGGTACTTTTCCAAATACAGGAAGATATTCAATCTCATCAGTCAATAACTGAACACTGTATGCCGGTTTAAATCCTGTTATGGATAGAATTGCAGTTTGCAGTTTTAGCCATTTCGCGTCATTCATTATAGAGGATAGCCGTTTCTGCCTAATTATCAATTCAACTTCCTCTTTTAATCCTGTGCAGTTAGAATTGATAAATTCCTGATATTGAGCATAAATCGTATTTATATCATGTTTCTCCATACATTTATTTTGATTCAAATGAGTTGCTTTAGTATTTTGGCACATTCTTTTTATTTAAGAGTTACCACCATCAGAACCGGATTATCATCTTCCTGCAACCCCTTCAAGGCCTCATGCTCCAAGATGGAAGGTTCCTTCTCAGCGAGCTTGAATATAGCTTCGGCAGTAAAGACCTTCAGCAACGTATGATCATCTAATGCAACCGTCGGAATGAAATCAAACAAATGATTGAGATCATCCTTTAGGGTTCCATCCGCTACGGCATAACTCTCGCCACTCCGTTTATCATAAATAACCATTCTATCCTTTTTCTCTGCCCAGCCCTCATAAGGAATTAATAAATAATCGGCTGTTTCAATAGGATGAATTGCAAAGTAAGGAGCGGACAGTTCTACGAACTTTTTATTATCTCCCAATACTTCAAAACGATATTCCAATGGCAGATGGTACTTGCCTAAATCAACCAAATAACGAGGAATAAGTGCCTGCTCTGTTACAGTAAAAATAGTATCATTATAATTCTCACGATAGCAGATGTCACCTCCACATCGGTACATAAAGCGATCACTGCGGGAGCCAATCATATACGACATCCCTTCTTTTACCGTAAACAGATCGTAACGAGGATAGGCACGAAGCGTATCTCCGTGATTATCAGTAATCAAGACACGGTTCTTTACCTGCCCATTTGAATTATACAAAAAGCGGAACGCAGTAGTATCATTCAGCATCTTGAACTGGAAATCCCTATAACCGGCAGGAAGTGAATGAAGAAATTCTCCAGTTTCTATATCATATACATTTATCTTTTCATCGGTAGAAACAAAAAGTTGCCGGGAATCATCCCTAACGTCTATATCTGTAATCCAACTATATTCGCCGGGCCCCTGCCCCACGCTTCCAATATTGCGGACAAACTTTCCATTCAATGAGTATTGAAGCAGGCTTTTCCCCATTGCCAAAAAGAAATATTGCTTTGAACGGATTATCTTGTTATCCCATAGGTTCCCAATCAGACAGTTCGTATCTGTTTCCAAGGGGATGTACTCCACTTTCTCCGCCAAGTCGCTCAATGCAACCTTTCTTTCTTCTTCAATGCTTGCTTCCAAAGGGATTGTTACCAAGCCTGTTTGAGCTACGGAGTGTGTTTTAGGTTTCCCGCCACAAGAGCAAAGCACGGCTACTACTGCCAATGACAATGCGGATAAAAATAGCTTTTTCATATCATTTAGATTTTGTGAATGGGTTATGATTATGGCAAAAGTAATTAATCTCCAAAGAAATACACCAGTTCCTCCTATAAATAATCAGAAAATATATATTTTTGAGAAAGCAGGTGTAACTATTCCGTCCGTTTACCGACTAACCTAATAAAAAACACCTTGAAAGAAGATGAGCATAGAACAGGAATTTGCAGATCGGCTATTGCAATACAAGCACATTATATATAAGGTATGCTTTATGTATGCTGACAATAATGATGATGTGAACGACCTATTTCAAGAGTCGGTATTCAATATATGGAAAGCATACAAAGGTTTCCGGGGAGACAGCTCGTTTGTAACCTGGGTCTATCGCATCTCGCTGAACACGTGTATCTCCGACTTCAGAAAGAAAAAGAAATACGACTATGTTCCTTTGGAACAACAGGTAGATGTGTTGGAGGATTGCGAGCACAATGAAATGCTGAAAGAAATGTACACTCTGATCAAGCGGTTGAACAAAGTGGACCGTATGTTCATCTTGCTTTGGCTGGACGAGAAATCTTATGACGAGATAGCCGAAATAACCGGAACGAGCCGCAATAATGTCGCGATAAAATTGCACCGTATCAAAGAGAAATTAAAAAATATGTCGAACTTGTAATCATATAATAATATGGAACCGGAAGAATTACAAAAAGCGTGGAAGGAGTTGAATGAACGGGTCGGTCAGAATGAACTGGTTCATCAGCAACAGATTATAGAAATGCTGTCACGGCAGAAAGAAAGTTGTTTGCAGAAAATGATAAGAGTGGATAAAGCAGCCTGCCTATTTATATTGGGAGCTACGATTCTGATACTTGTTGACTTTATTCACTTGAACGGGCAATTATTGTATTGGCCGGTATGCTTTGGTCTTCTTTTTTATGCGCTGGGGGTTAACTTTACGTGCCTTATGTTACTGGTAAAGATAAAGAAAGAGACAAATCTTGAAGTACAAATAAAAAATGTGCTTCGGTATAAAGCATTGATTAACAGGAGCTATATCATCGGGTATTTATTGGTTATACCATTTTTCGGCGTGCTCCTTTATACGTATCGCCATCTCTGGTGGTTTACATTCATATTCTGTACCCTGATGCTGATAGGTATATTGGCAGATTATTTTCTGTTTCATTATTTTTCTGACAAGATTAAAGAGTTTACACGGGTTAATAAGGAATTAATGGAATTAAAGGATAAGAAATACTGATTTATGTTCCAGCTATATCTTCGGCTTCGCCTGAAAAACTTTGGAAGGATAGTCTTGGAATTGGGAATATTCAGAATAGTCTTTCTCGCCATCGTGACAATGCTTGCCACGATGGTGTTGTTCTTTGCAGAGAACCGGTTGGCAATTCCTGTTGTATGCATCTTTCTATTGGGCAGTTACCACAACCTACGGAAAGACAAGGAGTTTCTGCGCACATTAACAGCACAGCTTCCGGTCTTTCTGATGAAAGAATACGTATTGATAGCACTACCTTTTGCAGCTATGGAAATGGTAAAAGGCAGATACATAGACGCCATCGCTTTATGTCTGTTTGCCGGGGTACTGCCTTTTATCAAGGAAATAAAGATGAGGCAAAAGCCAATCCGCCTGCCTTTACTTTATAAAGGAGGGTATGAGTATATAAGGATGTTTCGCCAAGTTATCTGGCTATATGCATTACTGCTTCTTTTCTCCATCATAGGAGCCATACATGGAAATATCAGAATAGATAAAGTCTGCCTCATTCTTTGGGGATTGGTACAGGCTTCGGGATATATGCAGAGTATGGAGGACAGTTATCTGCTTCATTTCAGAAATTTCAGAACGCTATGCTTCTTCCAACTAAAAAGTATCGCATGGAATACATTCATTACCTCTGCCCCTTTGGGTATCACACTTATACTTTTCAGCAGGCAGTGGAATGAAGTGTTCTTCTTTCCGGTGTTTTACATAGCTATTATTCTTTATACAATGGGCATCAGTATGTTACGACATATTATTCGTTCACAGGTGTTGCTGTTCATGGTGCAGCTCATTCTATTGTTGCCTTTTTATTTAGGTTCACTCTTTGTTCCTTATCTTTTATTGCCGGAAGTGGCAATTACTTTATTATTAATATATTATGCGCACAGAAATATAAAGACACTGTTATGATAGAAATTACCGATTTACATAAAAACTTCGGCAGGGTACATGTACTGAATGGCATTCATCTGAATTATGAATCCGGCAACATCTATGGACTGGTAGGTGAAAACGGGGCAGGGAAAACCACTCTGTTTAATTGCATCATGGGAATGTATGACTATACCGGAAATATCATCAAAGACAAGGCTCTGAACATAGGCTATCTATCCGCCTCCGCTTTCTTTTATTCCCAAATAACCGGACTGGAACATTTGGAGTTCTGCATGAGGGCCAAAGGACTGGACATAGATGCTGATGCCATAAAACATTCCAACGAGATATTCCAGCTTCCTCTTGACAGGTATGCGGCCGAATACTCTACCGGAATGAAAAAGAAACTGGCATTTATGGCACTGTTGTTGCAAGATAATGATGTATATATTCTTGATGAACCTTTCAACGGGGTGGATTTAAAAGGTTGCCTCCTGATGAAAAAGCTCATACGGGAATTGAAAGAGGAAGGAAAAACAGTTATTGTTTCTTCCCACCTCATCTCGTCTTTGAGGGAGATATGTGATATGATCCATTATCTGAACGATGGAATTATTTACAAAGAATACCGTCAGGAAACAACTGCCGAAATAGAACAGGACATCTTGCAAAAGATGAAGAATTGACTACCATTGGTATTGTGCAGATACCAGAAATTCACGCGGACGAAGTTTTACCCATGAAGTATAACTTTGCACGGCAGAATAGAGTGTATAACTATACTGCTTCTTATTAAACAGATTCATGACGGAGGCTGTAAAGCGCCATTTCCCAGCTTTGTGCACCAAAGAGGCATCTGCCAGCCATGTATTCAAATGCTGGGTTTTGCTAAGGTCATTGTAAAAATGTTCTCCTGATAGACGGAGGTCGGTTTCATGGAAGCCGAAGCTGAGAGTGAGCCGTTGGGATACATCCCATAGCGGGTCCAGGCGGGTGTCCTCTCCTATCTTTGAAGAACCACAACTGATGATTGCCTTATATTCCGCTTCAAAAAGTGAAGATGGCGCCCATACAATCTTTGGTTCGGCTCGCAGATAGTCGTAACGGTAATCTTGGATGAGTCCTTCATTCAACTGTTTTCCTTCATTTCGGCTTAATGTCAGTTCCAGTGAAGTCTTTAAATTCCAGTCATATACTCCTTTAGAAAGGACAGAGTTTAAGGTATAGTTGCGGGATGCGTTATTTTGTTTGTTCGATGATAATTGGAATATGCCGTCCGTATAGTTACGTTCTGTTATCAGGTTGCGGCGGGTGTGCGAATATGCCATGGATGCAGTCCAGAAGAACTCTTTGATTGTGTTCTTATATTCCAGGTACATGGAGTAAAGTTGCCGGGTACTTTGGGGGACGATTCCGGAGTTGAGTATGGTTGTGCGGTAATCTGCTTGGTACATAGAAGGATAAATATCGTTCAATGCACCCTCCGTCTTGTCTATATTTCCTGATAAATATATTTTCCAACGGGGAGTGAATTTATAGCGGAAAAAGAGAGAAGGGTTAATGTAGAAACGGCTGTATGACTGAGTGGGGAAGCGACTCCATTGGGCTGTTGCCGAGGCGGTGAGGAGGAAGTTATTCTTCTCCCACTCCATGCGCGGGGCGGCATAAAGCATGTAGCGGTTGGCGGAATAACGGTTTTCTTGTTTCACCGAAGAAAGTTCTCCACGAAAGCCGCCGGTTAATTGGTAGTTTACTCCATTCTTTTTACGCATCCAGTAAAGGGAATTGTCTGTATAGGTATTGCTGACATTCATCTTTTCCACCGTAGGGGCAGACCCATGTGTCTGCCCGAATGCATCCGGCAAAACATTTTTTCTATCCAGAATGTTATCGGGCGGACACACGGGTCCGCCCCTACGGGAAAACGATAACGAGTTGTTTTGGGGAGTTAAATTTTCCAGTTCCACGGTGGATGATAGCTGTAATGAAGATGGCAAATAACTATACCTGATATACGAACGGATTCCCCACGTATATCTCTCCTTGGTATAGAGCTGACTGAAATAATTCTTTATCTCCACCTGTGAATTCTTGATCCGCTGAGAAACCATTTCATCCCCTGTGATAGATGACAGTCCATCTTTCCATGCCCTGCTAAAGGTCAGATTCTCACGGGTATAATACGTATTTGTGTTATTCTCAAAATTCAACTCTCCATTCAAGTAATCCGTCCTCAAACGATAATCCTGATTATTAATTGTATGAATGGTGTCTTGTGCAAAATAATACGTTTCATCACTCCCCCGTTGTTGTGTACTGCGGTCATGAGTATAACCCAATTGAAAACGCAACTGCCTGTCTTCATCCAAACGATACAAACGATTGGCAGAAGCCGTATGCGTTTCATTAAAAAGCAACCGCTGTTGTGACAAAGGCATAGTGAGTTCGGGCAAAGACAGGAATACAGGTATCTCGCTATCCGTCACCCTGTCAAAGCTGTTTCCCATTGCCAGCTTCTTTTGGTCGGACAGCATATCCCGTCCTGTGTTATTCGCTTTATAATTATAGATAGTTTGCTTCTTACGGCTTAATTGTAAAGCATTCAGAGTTGCATCATACAATGTTTCTTCTCCATAACCTCCGCCTGCCATCGCCGTATAAATCCATTGGGAACGGATTTCCGGTTTCAGTTTTAGATTGAGGGCAACATCATCCGTAAAAGTCTTGCCACGCAAAGACTTGATGGATTGGTGTCCTTCTATCACCTCTGCTGCCTGCACAGCGTCTGCTTTCAAGTTCTTGTTTATCTGATTGTAGCGACCGCCACTCACATCCATTCCTTCCACATAAAGATTACTGATTTCTTTTCCGTTGTATTTTATGGTTCCGTTATCCTCCACATTGATGCCGGGAAGCTTTTTCAGCACATCACTTACATTCTGATCCTTGGAGGACGCAAAGCGGGTGAGATCGTATTTCAAAGTATCCTGCCGCCCCCATACGCGACCGGGACGGATTTGTACTTCTTTCAGCAAGATGGCATCCTGTTCCAGTTCTATATTCATCGGTTTACTGAAGGCGGCAGGCAGGGCTACCTTTTTATATCCCATATAGAGCACCACCACCTTCATATTCTCTTTGGAGGAAGCATTCAGACGGAAATATCCGTCCGAATCTGTCAGGGTGTAGTTGATTACGTTACCTGTTGCTCCCTGTTGCAAAGTGACGGTAGCAGCTTCCAGAAGTTGGCGGGTTTCCTTATCGGTCACCCGCCCCTCTATCGTGTTTTGTGCATTTGTGTTCATGCTGAGCAACAGGCTCAGCAAAGAGAGAATGATTGCTGTTTTCATCTTAGTCTTATTTTTCCGGCAACTCTATCGGGTTATAAGGAAATTCCACATGTTTCAATACATTACCGTTTTCATCTGTCATGGTTACCTTTACGTTGGGAGCGGTAGAGGCAATAAATCCCATCGGGTCTTTGGCATAGCGCTCGTATATTTTATTCAAATCTTTCCGGCTGACGGATTCATATCCTTTGCCGTTGAAAAGCAAAGGCTTCACCGCCTTGCACTGCTCTATGCCCGTACATGTAAACGTATAATGTCCCCGGCTATCCTCTGCTTTCACTATAAAACCGGGCAAGCCGCAAAGTTTCCACGGCCCTTCGCCTACAGGAATTTCAAGTGTGTACCAGGCCGTATAGTTACGTCCGCGAAAATGGCAGGTCGCCTTCCGGCAAGGGTAAGTCAGGATGGTAGCCGTATCGGGCAATAAAGTCCATTGAGGTTTCTCGTTCTTTTCTTCACAACGGAAATTACTGGTTACAATACGATCTAATGTCGTGACTTTTCCCGCAGGATAATTCTTATAAATCCGATAAGTAACCCTCGCATTGCCATATGCCTTGCTATGTTCATTCATGGCATCCTGCGAAACATTATTCTCCACATCTGCCAACAGCACGGAGTCGCGCAAGTAGGCTGTATAGCTATAATAGACGGATGATTTCTTTCCTATTTCCAGCATCATGGTTTCGGTGTTGGGCTGGGCATCGGTCTTGGTAGAATCTTCCACTACCGTCTGTTCATACTGGGCACGGAATACCAACTCGTCTATGGGTTCACTCTTTCGGATGTCGCTGGTAGAAACGACCGTGATTTGTGCCATGCAAGGCCATAGTGCACTTGCTGAAAGCAACAAGGTAAAAAGTCTCTTTTTCATACTCTGTTATAGTTTGGATGTTCTGAATAGTTACATCGGTTTCACACCGCAAAGCTAGGTCTTTCCTTCTACTCCAAGCGCCCAAAGTTATTACTGAAATATTACGCCCGGCAAAAAACTGCCTTCGCGTACATTGTATATCCGGAGATAGCCTGTACCTTTGCCTCAAAGAAAAACAAGACACATGGAAAAGAGGATAAAAACAGTCTGGATACTTACCATCATCACTGCCCTGCTGATGATAGGCGGACAGAGTTACTGGCTATACAACCAATATTGCTACTCCGTAAATGAGTATATGCATACGATGCACGAGCAGATTGTAAAAGTGGAAAAGGAAGTATTCGAAGCACGATACACACGCAGAACCCAAAGACTGGCAATGACGGTGAACTACAAAATAGAAATGCCCGATTCTACCGACAGTAAAGGAAATACCAACTGTATCGTCTCATTTTATAATATAACGCAGGAACATGCCCGGTTGGCAAAAGAGCCGGACACTTACGAAGCTCTGCAAAAGAGGCTGACAGAACGCCGGGATACATTCTGCATAAAAAACATCCCCAATGAAGTTTTACTTGATGCTACAAGCCGTTATAGTACAGAAATATCTAATTCTTTAACACTGGAAAGTCTGGACTCCGCTTTCCTTGCTTACGGCATTATACCTCTTGAGATGAAGAAAGTAACGCTTGATTCTATAACATGGAACAGTACATACGCCCCTACCGGAAAGCTTTTTCCACCGCAAATGCGTGTAACCTATCCTTACAATCCATTCCAAAAACAGGCTTTCACTGCAACCTTTAGCGTACCTCTCAATCCCTTGATACGGCAGATGGCATGGCAATTAATGGGTAGCATCCTACTGATTCTATTGCTGATATTCTGCCTTATTTATCAAATAAAAACCATCTTGAAACAACGAAAGATAGACGAAATGCGAAAGAGCTTTGTGAACACAATGATACACGAACTGAAACGCCCAGTGCAGACATTGAAAATGTGTGTGGCATTCCTTAATAACAAATCCATGCGCACGGATGAACAAGCGATGGACGAGGTGTTGAAAGACTCCATGTTTGAGCTGGACAACCTTTCTGCCTATCTTGCCAAAGTACGCGATATGACACGGGCAGACTATGAGCATACCCCTCTCAATATCCGCACCTTCAACCTGTGTGAAACGGTGGATAAACTGATCCGGCTGAATAATGCGCCTGCCGATAAGCAAGTCATCCTCCGCCCTCACTATGAAATGGAATCTCCATTGGTAACCGCCGATGCGGTGCACCTTGCCAACATGATCAGCAATCTGATAGAAAATGCCATCAAATACTCCGGCAAAGAAGTTTGCATTGATATATATTGTTTACAGAAAGGACGTGCGCTCACTATCCGTATTGCCGATAATGGAATAGGAATCCCCGCATCAGAACAGGGCAAAGTATTCGATAAGTTCTATCGCGGAAACAATATGCCGGATCGGAATATACCGGGCATCGGACTGGGATTGAGTTATGTGAAACTGCTGACCGAAGCCCATCACGGAACAATCTCCCTAACCAGTCAACCGGGGCGGGGAACTACTTTCAACATTGTATTACCACAATAATCCATTCACTACATAGCCATTTATGAAAACAATAAAGATACTTTTTGCCGATGATGATTTGAAATACTCCATGCTTCTGAAACGCTTTTTGGAAGCGGAAGGATATGAAGTGACTTACGCCGGAAACGGACGCATTGCCTTGGAACAATATCCGTCCCTTAAACCCGACTTGGTTTTGCTGGACATAAATATGCCTGAACTGAATGGCTTTGAAGTAGCGCAAAAGATACGCGAACAAGATCATCATGTACTTATCTTCTTCCTGTCAGACCGTAGCGACAAAGCTGACCGGCTAAAGGGGTTCGACCTCCGTGCCAATGATTATCTGGCAAAACCTTTTTATCCCGAAGAACTGCTGGCACGCATCCGTGAACGGTTTCAATGTGCTAATGAGGTGGTGGAGTCAGAAACTTATACGTTTGGGAAAAGTACTTTCAATTATACGACGAATGAGATCAGGACGGGGAATAATAAGGTATTGATTACTTCACGCCAAGCAGAGATACTGCGCATACTGGCAAAGAATCTCAATGTTTCCGTAGATAGGGAGATTATATTGAATAATGTGTGGGGAGATTCTTCCTACGCCAATTCACTGGCGCTGAATGTACAGATTAGTTATTTGAGAAAGGCGTTGCGCAATGATGCGAGTGTGAAGATTAGATCGTTGATGAAGAAAGGGTATGTGTTGCAGGTGGAGAAATAGGAAAGACGTTGGAAGATTTATTTTCATTCAATAAAAAGACGTTGGAAGATTGTTTTTTCATCTAAAGATAGATTCTGAATGATTTATTTTCCTATCTTTGTAAAAAAGAAAGGGTCATATGGAAGAACAAGATATTGAAAGAATTTATCGAGCTTATCGACGAAAATTGAAAGATACACCTTTATCTTTCACAAGGTATCTTTATGAAAAGATTAATTGGAATGATAAACTTATAGGAATCAAGGGAGCCAGAGGAGTAGGAAAAACAACACTGATGCTTCAGCATATCAAGAAACATTTTGAGCTAAACGATTGCGCCCTATATGTTTCATTAGATAATTTATGGTTCTCCACCCATTCACTGGACGATTTAGTGGAATACCATTACACACACGGCGGGACACATCTTTTTCTAGATGAAGTGCACCGATTCCCCCAATGGCAGACCGTGCTAAAAAATCTGAATGATGACTATCCGGATTTATATGTGGCATATACCGGTTCCTCTATGCTGGAAATAGATACCCAACAAGGTGATCTATCCAGACGGCAAATCGTTTATCAGTTAGCCGGACTATCGTTCAGAGAATTTCTAGAATTTGAATGCGGAATGAAAATAACTCCATATACCTTGGAAGAACTTTTGCAGTGTCATGTAGCCATAGCATCTGAAATAACAGCAGATATAAAAATACTTCCCCTGTTTGAAAAATATCTCCAGACGGGATATTATCCATTCTATAAAAGTACATTTCAAGGCTATGATTTCAGACTACAGGAAGTTGTCCGCCAAGTTATAGAGTCTGACTTACCTGCCGTGGAAGATGTGCAATATATCACGATTCAAAAGGTAAAAAAGATGTTAATGATTCTGGCTGAAAGAGTACCGCATACTCCTAAAATGAGTGAGTTGTACAAAGAACTGGACACAAACAGGGAACAAGGGCTAAAAATGCTTTATGCACTGGAAAGAGGAGGGTTATTATCATTATTAAGTACGCAAGTGAAGAACTATAAAAGTCTTTCACGTCCGGATAAAATCTATTTGGAAAATACCAATCTGATGTATGCCTTATCACCCAATGCAGACATAGGGACACTAAGGGAAACATTCTTTTCCAATCAACTAAGTGTTGGTCATGAAGTGTTGCTACCTTCCCAAGGCGATTTTTACATAGATAGACAATACTTATTTGAAGTAGGCGGAAAGACAAAGACATTTAATCAGATAAAGGATATACCGAATAGTTTCTTAGCAGTAGACGGTACAGAGGTGGGACACCATAACCGCATTCCTCTCTGGATGTTCGGATTATTATATTAAAAGAATTGATGAAATTAAAATAAAAAACGGGGTGCATCCTCTCTACAGTGTGCACCCCATTCCTTTATCTATAATACTTTCTTACAGACTATAAGTACCTTCTACCAACTGCCCCATCGCCCAAACAGCACGAATATTCAAATCCTGGTCTAAAATCAGAATATCAGCATCCTTTCCTTTCTGGAGCGACCCCTTGCGATCATACACTCCCATAAACTTGGAAGGAGTCTCTGACGCCATGCGGATAGCATCTTCCAAAGGAATATCCGCCTTCTGAACCAAGGTGCGGATCAAACGATCCATAGTAGCCACACTACCTGCCAATGCAGAACGGTCTGCCAACTTACAAACACCATCTTCAATAATCACACGCGGGTCAAAAGCTACATTGCTATCACTGGCAGCACAAGCCAAAGCATCGGTAATGACACAAGCGTGCTCCACACCCTTTATCTTATAAATCAATCGCAAGATAGTAGGAGGCACATGAATACCATCGGCTACCACTTCCACATCCATATCATCTATCAGGTAAATACTTTCCACCGTACCTTCATACTTGTATTCGCGGCGCTTGTGGAAACCGGGCATTGCATTATAGAAGTGAGTGGCAAGTGTATATCCTGATTCCCATGCGGAACGGATGTCTTCATATTCGGCCTGTGTATGTGCCACAGATGCTACAATTCCTTTTCCGGTAATGTATTTTCCGAATTGCATAGCGCCCGGCAATTCGGGAGCAGCATCCCAACGCTTGATGCAATCCCACTTTTCTACGATAGGGATATATTCGTTAGGATCGGGATCTTTAATATTCTCCGGCATCTGTCCGCCTGCCATCTTTATATTCAGGTAATGTCCTTCCAGGTGTAATCCCAGTACGGGACTGTTAGGCTCTGCCATCAATTTTGTACAAGTCTCGGCAGCAGCATTTATCATGGGAACGGTAGATGAAGACAAGGTAGGAAAAATACTGGTAGTACCATGCTTCATGTGGGCATTGATGGCTGTACGGAAAGCCTCTTCGGTTCCTTCCATAAAGTCTCCGCCTCCACCACCATGACAATGGATTTCCACACCACCGGGAACAACATACATACCTTTAGCGTCAATCAGCTCGGCTCCGATTACAGCTAAATCACAATTGGTAACTTCTAAAATTTTATTGTCGCGCATAAGGACAGACCCGTCCTTCAACCAGCCCTGTGGGGTGAGAATCTTCGCATTAATGATTTGGGTCAACATGATACTATGATAAGTTAGGTTCTTAATTGGTATATTTTAAATTTGAGAACAAAAATACGAACTTTTTCATGTTTATACGTATATATCTCCAATTATTTTCTAACTATTTTTAGGTAAAAAGCCCCGCTTAATAAAATCAAGCGGGGCACAGATAGGGATAAACAAAACGAATCTTTTTACTCACTACGTAAAACTAACCTACCTGATTTAAGTCCTTTACCTGTTGCGGTCAACGTTATTTCTCCCGGTTTATCGGTACTCTGAACGATAGCCGTCATCATTCCGTTAAATACTTTCATCTGCGGAACCTGGAAAAGTTCCAGTGAAGCAGGATTGCCGTTGGCTCCGGCACGATAGGTTCCGGCTCCCTTCACCGAGTATTTAATAAGGTGTTGGGCATCGGGACAGAGATTGCCGTCCTTATCCACCACCCTTACGGTTACAAATGACAGGTCTTTGCCATCTGCCTTTATTACATTGCGGTCTGCCACCAATTCTATATGGTCGGGCTTACCTGCCGTATGGATTTCCTTTTCGGCAACAGCCTCTCCTTTATCATTATAAGCCACCACTTTCACTGTTCCCGGTTCATACTTTGTATCCATCCACATCAGGCGATAGCGTTTCTGACGCTTGAAGTCGGCGATGGAAGTGGAATCCGCACTGTTTTCGGCAGTAACGGTCAGATCCTTGGTACGTTTTCCCTGGCTCTTTCCGTTGATAAACAATTCAGCCGTAGGATAGTTCGTATAAACAAAGACAGGTGTCACTTCGCCTTCACGTCCCGGCCATGTCCAGTGAGGAAGGATATGGAGTGTTTCCGCATCTTTGTTCCAATGGCTGCGGTACAGGTAGAAACGGTCTTTGGGCAAGCCTGCCAGGTCGATGATACCGAACAGGGAAGAATGGCTGGGCCAATCGGTATAATAAGGAGTGGGTTCACCCAAGTAATCGAAGCCTGTCCATACAAATTCCCCGATTCCCCATGCATTATCTTCGTGCCAAATCCAGTCGTCTTCCGGCAGATTAGACCAACCGCAATGTTCCACATCATAAGAAGAAGACTGATGATCGTCATATTTCTTCATAGCCTGACGGGTGACAGGGAACTTATAAACGCCGCGTGAACTGACGGTAGAAGCTGTTTCGCTACCCAAGATAATCTGTTGCGGCAACTTCTTATAGTTCTCGGGATATTTATGGGGACGATAGTTAAAGCCTGCCACATCCATAGTAGCTGCCATGTTATTATTGACTACCGCATCCGGGGCATCCATGCCTTGTGTCACAGGGCGGGTAGGATCTTCGCGGTGGCAAATATCCTGCAACATACGTGACAGTTTGGGGCCGTTACTGCCGTTCCACTGGTCGGGCACTTCATTGCCGATGCACCACATGACGATACTCGGGTTATTGCGGTAATGACGAATCAGGTTGGTCAAGTCCTTATCCACCCATTCATCAAATACTTTATGGTAACCATTTGCCACCTTGGCCGATTTCCATTCGTCAAAGGATTCCGCCATCAACATCATACCCATTTCGTCACAAGCCGCTACTAACTCAGGAGCCGGCATATTATGGGAAGTACGGATAGCGTTACAGCCCATATCTTGCAGGATACGGATCTGGCGGCGGATAGCGGCATCATTCACAGCACCGCCCAACGGGCCCAGGTCGTGATGATTACATACCCCCTTGAATTTGATCATCTTTCCGTTCAGGAAGAAACCTTTATCGGGAATGATTTCCAAAGTACGGATGCCGAAACGGGTGGTGTATTCGTCTTTCAAGGTAGTCCCTTCATATACTTTTGAATCGGCTATATAAAGGGTCGGTGTTTCGGGACTCCACAATTCGGGATTGACTACTGCAAATTCCTGGTCGAACAAAGTATTGTCATAAATGCTCAACTTGTTTTCTTCGGTAGCTACTACTTTACCGTTCTTATCCTTTATCTCCGTAACGATGCGGTACTTGCCTTTATCGGCTCCCTGCGGAGTTACCAAAGAGGTTTTCAGAGAAACCTTTGCATATTTATCCGTTACCACAGGAGTAGTGACATAAGTTCCCCATGTAGGAATATATGCATCTTCATTTATTACCAGATGTACATTGCGATACAATCCTGCTCCCGGATACCAACGGGAAGATTCCGGCTCGTTCTCCAAGCGGACTGCCAGTTCGTTCTTTTCACCGGGTTTCAAATAAGGGGTTGCATCTACATAGAAAGAGTTGTAGCCATAAGGCCAATAGCCTGCCTCCTGCCCGTTTACATAGACACGGGCATGGCTCATCGCTCCATCGAAAATCAAAGTTGCTTTCTTCCCTTTTTCAAACGCAGGCGCATCAAAGTTCAGCCTGTACCAGCCGGTTCCTACAAACGGAAGACCGCCTGTACGCCCTGCATGTTCCATCGCTTCTTTCTGTCCATCCTGAGTGATGGCCACTTCCTGCTTATCATTGTTGATGCTGAACGGACCATAGATTGCCCAGTCATGGGGAACGGTCACGCTCTGCCATTTGCTGTCGTTATAGCCGGGTTGGGCAAACTCCGCATTGTCCTCGCGGGTGAACTTCCATCCTTTCTCTAATGTCTGTTCGGTTCTGACCTGTGCCTGGAGCAGTGCAAAGGAACAAACCGCCCCCAGTGCAGCACACAATAATCGTTTCGTATTCATAGTTATTTCTTGTTAGGGTTTTCTGTTACGACAAATGTTATTTCACCAGCCTTTATCAATTCATCATGTGAAATCAGATATTTATTTATCTTCTTCTTGCCCAGTCTGATCTCCTTGATGTAATCTCCCTTTCCTTCTTTCGTGATTACCAGTTCGTCCTTACCCCAATACTTGGGATCAAGTTTGAGTGTAATCTTGTCAAAGGTCGGTGTGGTCAATGTATATTCAGGCACACCCGGACAATCCGGATAAAGTCCCATCATGCTGAAGATAGCCCAGGCAGACATGGTTCCCGTATCGTCATTGCCGGGAATGCCATCGGGCTTCGTGGTGAAATACTGAGCCAGCAGTTCCTTCACCAATTTCTGTGTACGCCATTCTTCGCCTTTGAAACGGCTGAACAGATAAGGATAAGCAATGTCGGGTTCGTTAGCCGGGTCATAGTTACCTTCATCAAATACACTTTGCAGCCTGTCTACAAACTTCTTCTCCCCTCCCATCAGCTTGACCAATCCGTCAATATCATGGGGAACAAAGAAAGTATAGTTCCATGCATTACCTTCATGAAAACCGGGGCTTGGTGCAAAGTTGGCTCCTTCTTTCGGATCGAAAGGTTCATAGAACTTGCCTTCCTTGGTGATAGGACGCAATGTACCAAACTCCTTGCTGTAATAATTCTTATATCCCATGGCACGTTTGCGGAACAGTTTGGCATCTTCTTTCTTGCCCAATGCCTGTGCCAGGTTAGCAAGCGCATAGTCTGCCACATAGTATTCCAGTGCATGAGATACGGAGTTATCATACTGGCTTTCCATCGGCACGTATCCTTTAGCCATATAGTCGTCATTATCCGGACGCATCAAGTTGTCCTTGCCCGGTGTGGTGGCTGATTTGTACATTCCCTTGTAGGCCGTATCAATATCAAAGTCTTGCAAACCTTTCATCCAGCTATCCACGATAACAGGGATAGAGGGGTCACCTTCCATTGTCAATGTTTCACGTCCGTACAACTCCCACTTCGGGAACCATCCGTGTTCCTTGTACATACCCATCATGCTGCGTATCATGTCCATCTGACGTTCCGGATATACCAGCGTCATCAACTGGTGATAATTGCGGTAAGTATCCCATAAAGAGAATACAGTGTAGCGGTTGGTGCTGGTGGTAAGGATTTTATCTCCTTCCATTTGCGGGTATTGTCCGCTTACATCCTGCAAGATGTTCGGGTGGATCATGGTGTGATACAGGGCTGTATAGAATACTCCTTTCTGTTCGTCCGTTCCGCCTTCTACCTTGATGCGTGAAAGGTCGTCATTCCATTTCTTGCGGGCTTCCGCACGAAGTTTATCGAATGTAGTTCCGAAAGGTTGTTCTTTTTCCAGGTTCAGACGGGCATTTTCAATGCTTACAAAAGAAACGCCCATGCTTACTTCAATGACTTCTCCGGCAGTGGTATCATAGGTAAACCATGCACCTACATCATCACCACTCATTTCCTTGGTATAGGAAGTATAGAGTTTATACTTGCCGGCCGTATCATCCCACTGTGCTTCCACACCCATGGGGCGCATCATTTTCCAGTAACCGCGTTTGGCAGGAACTTTGTTGATACGCATCACAAAATAGATGGGGAATACTGCCTGGGGATTATAACAGAAAGTACCCAGCAGCTTGGAGCCTTCAATCTCACGGTCGTTTACAAAGCGTACGGTGGCACCGCTTTCATTGGTCAGTCCTTCGCCCAGGTTCAGCAGGATGTTGCTTTGTCCGGCAGGGAAAGTGAAACGTGCCATGCTGGTGCGGGTAGTTGCTGTCACTTCGCACTTTACATTGTATTTATCCAGCGTATTGGTATAATATCCCGGATTTGCCGTCTCGCCCTGATAGAAACTGCCATAATTATGATAGTCCACATCCAGCTTGCCGGTAGTGGGCATCAGCAACAATGAACCGAGTTCCGGACAACCCACCCCACTAAGGTTTACGTGGGCAAAGCCGGTGAGGTATTTATTGTTGAACTCATAAGGGGTAGACCACCATTGCTTGTCTTTGTCCTTGTCGCCCTCGGGTACTCCCATCACATTGAAAGGAGTAACCGACATCATTCCATGCGGAGTCACGGCTCCGGGGTTAGTTGTACCGTAATTCGTAGTACCCACAAACGGGTTTACATAGTCTACCGGCTCTTTCTGTGCTGTCGCCGAAAAGACCGACAGACAGGCAAGAACGGCAGATAAAAGAATTTGTTTCTTCATGCTATTTGTTCTTTATAATAGGTTCTATTTTATTTCACTACAATTTCATCTGTAAACAAGAAACCTCCAAACTCACCCGATGATGCCTGGTAGCGTATGTAACGCGCTTTAGCATCACCTTCCCAACCAAAGTTGATGAAAGTCACTTTATCGTCTTTCACCACCTTATGTTCGATGCGTTTCAGTTCGGTAAATTCCTTGCCGTCATTGGAAACGGAAATGATTACTTCCGACGGCATAAAGACTTCAGGACCGCATACCTGCATAAAGTCTGCTCCGATGGAATGAATTTCTGTTTCTTTCTCCATATCAATGGTCACATCCATTCTTTTCTTGTCAATGAAACCTTGCCAACGTCTGTCGCCATACGTCCAGCCACCGATAATTCCATCTACCAAAGCGCTGTCGCCACCGGCTGAATAACCGGGATAGTAGGCGGCATCCGGTCCATAAGTCACTTTCTTGCCTACTGCCAGATGTTGTATAGGTTTGTCAGCACCCGGACGATTTCCTATCTCGTTCTTTAAATCGAAGGGATTGTATCCTTTGGCTTTCAGTTCGTCCACCGCTTTCAAGGCACGGGCATGGAAGTTATCATAATCCTTCACGGAAGGAGCACTCCACGCTACTTCTGCCAAAGCCAGGATACGGGGATAAATCATCATCTCGGCATGTTCCGGAGTAGGAATATATTCTGTAAACAAGTTGGCTTGTACACCGTAGATCAACTTAGCCTTATCCGCACTCAACGTATCGGGTACAGGATTGAACGAATAAACTTTAGCCAAAGGAAGATAACCACCGATCGCTTCGGGCTGGGAATCGGGTGCATCCTGATAAGAGTCAAAGTAACAGAACTCGCCCGGAGTCATAATGGCCAGATGACCGGAGTTAACGGCTTTCATGCCGCCTTCCGTGCCTCGCCAAGACATCACTGTGGCATTGGGAGCCAGTCCACCCTCCAATATTTCATCCCAACCCAGCAGTTTGCGACCATGGGCATTCAGGAATACTTCAATGCGGTGAATCAGATAACTCTGCAATTCATTCACATCTTTCAATCCTTCCTTTTTCATGCGTGCCTGGCACAACTTGCAATCAGGCCATGAGGCTTTGCCCGCCTCATCTCCACCAATGTGGATGTATTCTGAAGGGAAAAGATCCATTACTTCAGTCAGTACATTTTCCAGGAACTCGAAAGTCTTTTCATTGCCCACGCAGAAGTCAGCCTGCTTATAGGGTTCATGCGTGCACGAGAGTTCGGGGTATGCCGTAAGCACTTCTTCCGAATGTGCAGGCATTTCTATTTCGGGAATGATTGTTATATACCGGTCTTGGGCATAAGCTACCAGTTCACGGATATCATCCTGGGTGTAATAACCTCCGTGAGCATCCTTATCGCCTTCCTCTTTGTATTTGCGTCCGTTGTTCCACCACTCTTTCCAGGTAGGATATTCACGCCAGGCGGCAAACTCAGTCAGACGGGGGTATTTCTTGATTTCAATGCGCCAGCCTGCTGCATCAGTCAGATGCAAGTGCAGACGATTTAATTTATAATAAGCCAAAGCATCTATTTGCTTTTTCACAAATTCCTTGTCATAGAAATGACGGGAAACATCCAGCATCATGCCACGATAAGGAAAGCGAGGCTCATCTGTGATGGTTCCTACCGGTATTCCCTTTTCCGTTACCATTTGCAACAGGGTTTGCACTCCATAGAACAGACCGGCGCCAGAAGTTGACTGAACATAGATATTATCGGAAGTCACCGTCAGCACATATCCTTCCGGAGAGTGAATGCAGGGTAATTGATCAACTTTTTGCAGGATTACTGCATTGTGGTTTTGATCTCCTTTCGCCGGAACCAGTTTCATAGGAGAAGCAGCCAAATAACTTTCCAGTATTTTTTTATCTCCTTCCGGAGCATCAACCTGTAACCCCATCTGTGTAGTCAATGGGAAGTAATTGCCACGTAATTCTACTTTTACCGGCATGGGAATAACAGATAGTGTATCTTTCTTCTGCTTAGTACAGCTTGCCAGGAACAAGCCTAATGTAATTCCTGTTAGTATAATCAACTTTTTCATTTTCTATTCTCTTTTATTCTTGTTATTTCATTGGTGCGAATCCCCGGTTTCAGTTCTCCATTGATAATGTAATGGAAATTATTCCATGAAACGACTGCTGCCCCGGCGCGTGCACCTTGCTCATAGGTACCTAGGGTACTCCATTCATCCGTTTGCGGGTGATAAAGCATCAGATTGTTATTAAACCGATACCATTCCACCGGATGTGACAAATATTCTTTTCCTGCATACACACCTTGCAGAGCTTTCAAAAAGATCTCCTTATTTACTCCGCCGGCACACAAAATCAGTCCTTCACCATAAGGTGTTCCCACTCCGCCACCTAAAGAAACATCATTGCCCTGAGCATCACAAGGCGTAGCAACAGGATTCCATTCTTTTGTTTCGGGAGAGTACGCATATCCATCTACTGATAATGAGGCTTCCCTACTTTCCGATGCCGGAGCAAAGCCGGCCCATACATAAAGTTTGCCGGCTTGGGCCACACATACAGGTTGCACCCTCGGCTCACCGGGAATATCGGTTTCCTTCTGCCAACCTTTGGCAGTATCCGTCAGATTCAATGAATAAACAGCCGGGGAAGGAACGCCATTCACGTTTCCTCCTGCAATATACAACGAGTGCCCCAACAAAGCACCTGCCATATTATCTATGGTTACCGGTAAAGATGGCAAAGTATCCGTTTTCAAAGTGTCTTTTTGCAAAGATAGAAGAAATACATCAGATAAGCTGTGTGTAGCCGTAGTTCCGCCAACACATATTAACCCTTTTTCAGTAGAAATAGTGACTCCATAGGCAGCCGCTTGAGGCAAGGTTCCTATTTTTTTCCAGTTAAACGCCGTATCTCCTGTCAATGGAGCTATGTATGCGTCTTGATAAAAAACTTTTTTTCCTCCGTCAGCCACCGGGGTATCGGGGAAGTTGCAGCCTCCGGCTATTAGTAAATTCCCGTCAATGGCTCCTGCATATAAAGCAGAAACTCCCTTCAGAAAACCGGCATCCTCTGTAGGGAAGCCATGCATTTTCTCAAGAGATATTTCAGGAGCACCGGATGGGGTACACGAAGTAGTTGCCATGATGCTTGTTATTGCTAAAACGCTATGTATTATTTTCTTTATCATGTTTTCATGGTGAAGTAAATAATTTGAATCCTATAGATTATATTGCGCAGCTTCTCCCCCTTATAAAGGGGGATTTAAGGGGGATGTTCTCTTGTCCCATATTCGGGTAAGACAACCATATCCTACTGAGAACATCCCCCTTGCCCCCTTCATAAGGGGGAGCTGCGCAATGTTTACCTGAGAAATCTAAATCTTAGTTCAAAGCAATCTCATCCACAAACAAGAAAGCCGGATTGCCCTTACCACCGTGCCAAGCAGGAATGCTATGTTCCGCCAAAGCAGTAACCTTTACATAACGGGCGGTTACAGGATCGAAAGACAAAGTATGATTGAATACACCATTCTTATCATCCTGCTTCATTGCCGGATATTTCTCAGAAGCAACTTCCTTGAAGTTCTTTCCATCTTCTGATACTGCCACAGAAAAAGCACGGGCATCAAAAACCCAGTCACCTTTCTCTACGCAAGTAGAGATAGATGCATTGCTAATTTCCGTAGGTTCCTGCATATCAATCACTGCTTCCATATCATTCTTGTAGAAAGCAATCCAACGGCCAGTCTTGTAGTTACCATTACCTTTCAGTCCGTCAACCAATGTAGGAGCACCCTTAAATTCATACTGCTTATTCACCGGTTGCAGCATGGTGATAGGCTTCATGCTTGCCTTATTGAAAACGATTTCTTCCGTAACCACACGGCTGCTTCCTGTAGGACGTATCGTGATAGCCTTGAATGTACAATTCTGTTTCAACTTCAATGTCTCTGTGTACTGCTGAGAAGCGGCAGTGGGTTCAGTGCCATCCAAAGTGTAATAGATAGGACTATTGTCGATAGTAGACAAAGTGATATCCAACGTACCATCCTGAGGATTAGGAGTAAACACGGCATTTACATCAAATACATGCTTAGCATAGTTATACTGATATACATTATAAATATCAACCAACTGCGGCAAGCGTTTCAGGAAACCTTCGTAATTCTTCTTTTCGGGCATCGTCCACTGAATTTCAGAAAGAGCAGCCATACGAGGCAATTCCATATATTCCACCTGACTGAATGTAGGTATGTATTCTGTCCACAGATTAGCCTGTACACCAATGATGTATTTCTGTTCTTCGGGAGTCAGATCGGCAGGCATCGGTTCATAGTTATAAACGGTTTCGATAGGCACATATCCGCCGATAGCATCGGGTTCATTGGCAATATCTTTCGTTTGGTAATAGTCAAAGTACAAGTACGTGTTAGGAGTCATGATTACATCATGTTTCTGCTTGGCTGCTTCAATACCTCCGGCAACACCTCTCCATGACATTACTGTGGCATTAGGAGCCAATCCGCCTTCCAGAATTTCGTCCCAACCGATGATTTGACGTCCATGATCATTCAAGAACTTCTCAGCATGATTGATAATGAAACTTTGCAGCTTTTCTTCTGCTGTATGGTTCTTGTCGGCTTTCAAACCCAAAGCCTTAATGCGAGCCTGGCATTTAGGACATTTCTCCCAACGTACCTTCGGGCATTCGTCACCACCTACGTGAATATATTCTGATGGGAAAATCTGAATGATTTCGCCCAATACATCATCAATAAACTTCAAGGTTTCATCATTTCCTGCACAAAGCACGTCTTCGGATACACCCCATTGTCTCCATACTTCATACGGTCCGCCTGTACATCCCAAATAAGGATAAGCAGTCAGGGCAGCCTGCATATGTCCCGGCATATCAATTTCGGGAATGACTGTAATGTGGCGGTCGGCAGCATAAGCTACGATTTCCTTTGCTTCTTCCTGAGTGAAGAAACCGCCGTAAGGCTTGCCGTCATACTTGCCTGAGTTATGACCGATAACTGTTTCGGATCTCTTTGAACCGATTTCAGTCAGCTCCGGACGACTCTTGATTTCAATTCTCCAGCCCTGGTCTTCGGACAAATGCCAGTGGAAACGGTTGATGTTATGCAAAGCCAACATATCTATAAAGCGTTTCACCGAGTCTACCGGGAAGAAATGACGGGATACATCCAGCATCGCTCCACGATAAGAGAAGCGGGGATAGTCATTGATTTCAACAGCAGGCAAAGCGATGTCCATTCCTTGTACCACGGGGATAGATTTGCGCAAGGTCTGGATGCCATAGAAAACTCCGGCTTCTGTAGGTCCGGCAATAACCACTTGGTCTCCGGTTACTTTCAACTGATAACCTTCGGGGTTTTCAGATGTTTCACCCAGTTGCAGGATGATTCCTTTACCTTCCGTACCTGCTTGTACGGTCAGGGTCTTTCCGGTCAAGTCCTTGATATAACTTGCCAGGAACTCTGCGTTCTTCTGCATCTTTTCATTGCCTTCCGGGTACATGATTTTAGTACCATCCGATAAGATGAACGGAGCAGCTTGATTCATTACCGAGATTTCTTGCGGCAATGGAATCACCTGATAGTTTGCTTCTTTCACTTCTGTGTTACAGGATAGAAGCATAAAACCTGTCATTGTCAGCCCTGCAAGGCCCATTAAACGTTTCATAATAGATATTTATTGATTAGTTAGTATCACTTAATTGATGGATATTTATTTCTACTTTCTCATTCTTCTTCAGTTGATCCGAAGTTATAACCACTTTCTTGGTTTGTCCCGGCAACAAGTCAAAGAAGTTATCAGTGAATCTTGCTCCCTGAACGGGGATTTCAATGAATACGTCCCTTGCCAGTTGCTTGGCTGAAAGAGTCACTTCATATTTTCCATCCATCGGTTTCACCTTATAACGAATATCCGCCTTGGGTAAATCCTGATCTTTGGCATAGTTGAAATAATAAATCTCCTCGGACAACACTTCCCCTTTCTTGTTCTTCAAGGTCATCAACAGGAACGTATTTCTAGGATTAGAGGTCATTCCTTCATATTTCTCCCTATAATATAAGGTAGAGGCATTCGCCGGAACTTCTCCTTTTATGTCTTTCTTATCCAGCACCTTTCCATTGAAGTCCATCACACGCAACTGTAGAGTCACCTCTTTATCACTCTCTAACTTGTCTGACATCACATAGATAGCAAGGTCTTCCCCTTCTTTAATAGCATTTACCAACACCGGAGCAAAAGCCCTTTGTGCCTGATAATGCATCGCTTTCCAGTTTCCATAATAGTCTATGCTGGACCATGATACCACCGGCCAACTATCATTCAACTGCCAGTAAAGCGTACCCATGCAGTAAGGACGATTGCGGCGATGTGCCTCCATACCGTGACGCATCCCCTGTCCCTGCAATACCAATCCCAGGTACACCAGTTGCTCAAAGTCTTCGGGCACTTTATAATAAAGCCCCATCGTCTTTTTAATCAGGAAGTTTCCGGTGGATGCCTTTTGATGGGCATTCATTACATCGGATTCCAAAGCATAATCTTCCGGCGAAGCGAAAGTAGCAATGGTTTTCATTTCCGGGAATGCCTGGAAACCATATTCACTCATAAAGCGGGGTATCTCGGTATCGAAACTTTCAAAAGGTTTCTGTCCGTACCAGGTTCCCCAGTTATGGCTGTCGGCTATCTTCCAACTCTCCGGGCGTCCCCAGTTGGCTTCGTAAGGAGAGCCGTGCATATAGAAACGATCCGGGTCAAGTTCCGCCACTTTGCGAGGCAGCAATTCACGGAAAAGTTTATCATATCCTTTCTTCATGCCTTCCATAATGGCAGGGTCGGTGTATTTCTTGTCCCATCCCCAATAGCGCATTCCTTCGTATATCTCATTGTTTCCGCACCACATTGCCAGGCTGGCGTGATTGCGAAGACGCTTGATATTGTATTCGGCTTCTGCCTCCACACGTTTCAGGAAAGTAGGATCGGACGGGTAAGTGGTACAGGCAAAAAGGAAATCTTGCCATACCAGGATTCCGTTTTCATCGGCTTCCTTATAAAAAGCATCGTCTTCATAAACTCCGCCTCCCCATACACGAATCATATTCATGTTGGCATCCTTCACGTCTTTGAAAAGTTGGTGATAACGCTCTGCCGTAACATTGGGCAACAGGGCATCATCGGGGATAAAGTTCGATCCTTTGGCAAACATGGGCTGGCCGTTCACTTCAAAATAGAAACTTTCGCCTTGGGCGTCTTTCTCCTTCACTACCTTTATAGTACGGAGTCCGATACGTTCCTTCTTTGTAGCGATGGCTTTTCCATCCATCTTTACTTGCGCCTCAACGTCATACAGAGCCGGTTCACCCCAACCGTTAGGCATCCAGAGGTGTGGGTTCTTTATTTCTATGGGAAGGTTTATTTCATTGCTTCCCGGTTGCAAGGTCACTTCTTTTTGTTCGGTCACCTGCTCACCGTCTTTGTAGGAATAGCTCACGGTTACTTCCGCCTTTTGGGGGGCAGAAGCAATATGGTTTACCGTCAAACGGTTCTCTACTTTTGCCAATTCCTTGGTTACGGATGCTTGGCGCACATAGTAATCTTCAATGGCAGCCGCATCATAATAAACGAGGTTTACCGGACGCCATATGCCACTGGTAACCAAACGTATTCCCCAGTCCCAGCCATAACTATAAGGTGCTTTGCGACTATAAATGCTGACACGCTTGTCGCTATGGTCGTTATCGGCAGGATAGTCAAAGCCATTTGTTTCCCATTGCGGCAAGGTTTGCTTGATGGGCGAATGGAAGTAAACCTGCAAGCGGTTCTCCCCTTTTCTCAACACCTCCTTGACGGGAATGGTATAGCCTACAAACATATTGTCCGTGCGTTCCAGCAAAGCACCGTTCAGGTAAATGTCAGCGTATGTATCCAGTCCTTCAAACTGAAGGGCGGCGGCATCACGAGCCAGTTGTTCGTCCGTCACATTGAAAGTGGTTCTATACATCCAGTCTTCATTCTCCACCCATTGCACCTTTTCTTCGTTCTTGCCATAGAAAGGGTCGGGAAGCAGCCCTGCGCTGATCAAGTCTTGATGCACAGTTCCGGGAACTTTGGCAGGCAGCCATTCTCCTTTGCCCACTTGGGAAAACTCCCAGCCTTGGTGTAAAGTCACCTTCTCCGGTTCTTTGTACTCTCTAGCACTTAATAGAATAGGAAAACATCCTAAGATCATTAACATTTGTAGCTTTCTCATCATAACTATATACTCTTTATTTTTATTTTCTGCCTACATGTTGCAAAAGACTTCAGGAGTTTCACTTAGTTACATCCATATGGAACTTTAGTTCCCACACCGCGAAACTTTAGTTTCAACGGCATGAAACTCTAGTTTCAACAGGATGAAACTCTAGTTCCAACGGTGTGAAACTTTAGTTCCAACCCTATGAAACTAAGTGAAACACACTACGTCCCCGCCATGCAGACAGGACTTATTTTACATCCGACCTGAATGTAGATGCAGGCAAGCCTGCGCCATTTACTAAATTGGCACGGGTAAACGGTTGCCAGCCATATCGTACTATCGTCGGTTGTTTTACTTTATCACTCCATACTTTTATCTTTCCATCGGTCGTTACCATTGCTTTGGCGGGATAGAACGCCTGGTCGTCGCCCGCCACCTCAAAGGTACGAATATCCTTGCCATCGGCGGCATGCATACCGTCCGAATAATCAAAAGAAATATATGCCGCCCCTTTATCAAAGGTGACCGACCGGTAAAGAGGCCCCGATGGAACCACATTTTTATATCCATAGGTCTTATTCAAAGCCCATGCTGCCAGACGCTCCCCTACTTCTTTCTTGAATTTAGGGTGTACATCCAGTGAGTCTCCCCTATCCGAACTTACCGCCATACCTGTGTGGGGAATCTCGGAAAGGAAGCGGCGCTGGCTGTCACGGAACCAAGTCCATGAAGGACGGTCTATGCTGGATAACTGCACATAGTAGAATGGAAGATCAGCGTTGCCCCAATTCTTGCGCCAGCTTTCTACCAACAGTTTGAACAGTTTTTCGTGGGCCTCGCGATTGTGTGCATTGGATTCTCCCTGATACCAAATAATACCTTTCACCGGGAACTGCTGCAAGGGACGGATGCCCGATTCATACAGATAGCACGGTTCATAAGGATGGCGTTGCAACTTGTCGCCGGACTTCTTTACATTGAGAGCAGCACGCCCACGCACCCAGTCCTGAATAAAATCATTCTTAGTCCAATCGCGCAGAATAGCAGGGAACTGATATTCCAAAGTGCTACGGTCTACCCATGCCTCGGTAGGCGAACCGCCGATTGCATTGCAAATCAAGCCGACAGGTACTTGAAGGCTATCCTGCAACTTCTTGCCGAAGTAATAAGCCACGGCAGAAAAATTACCGGCCGTTGCGGGAGAACATACCGTCCACTCCGTATCCTTATAATATTGCAGATGATTCAGGGAATCGAGCACCGAAGCATCCCATTCCACCGCATCTGTGCGCCAACGCGCTTTCATGTCATAAAGGCGGATATTGTTATTGGCAGCTTGGGGAACATCCTGCTTGGCCGTAACGCTCCAATTCAGATAGAACTCCATATTGGACTGTCCGGAGCAAAGCCATACTTCGCCCGCCAACACATTATTATATTCCAACTTCTGCTTTCCTGCCGACACGGTCAATGTATAAGGGCCTCCCGCCTTTAAAGGCTGGAGTTCTACCGACCATTTGCCATTAGAGGCAGCTACCGCCTGTTGTTTTTGTTTGCCGATGGAAACCGTCACCTTTTCTCCGGCATTTGCCGTGCCATGAATCTTTAAGGGCTGACCGTATTGCAATACCATATTATCCGTAAACAGTTCCGGCATCTGCAAGCCGCCAAAGTCTCCTGTTATCCCTTCATATACGGTCTTTGCCAAGATAGCTGCTCCTTCCTTGGTGGGATGCACCGCATCGGGCAACAGATAAGGATAAGGGTACAAAGGTTCATGGAAATCTATTAATTGCACGTTGGCATACTTGGCTATGGTTTCTATTGCTTGCTGAATTTCACCGTGCCAGTCGCGGGTTCCCGATTCAAAACGCGGATGACGGTCGGCTATCGGAGTGAGGCGGGCAATCAGAATGCGGCATTTGGGATTCGCCACACGGAATGAATCAATCAATGCCCGATAATCCTGAATAAAGAAATCACGATAGTTGGGCCAGTCACGGGGATCTGTGTCATTGATTCCTAAATGAATCACCACAATATCGCCTGCAAAGGCCAAAGCGTCTTTAAATTCCTTTTGCTGCATATAGGGGCGATGTCCCTTATTCAGAAGGGTTGCGCCGGATTTTCCGAAGTTATCTACAAGGTATCCTTCACCCAGCATTTGCTGGAGTTTTACCGGATAGGCATCTTTATCCCGGTCTGCCAAGCCATATCCATAGGTAATGCTGTTACCCACACAGGCTACTTTTACGGGTTTCTGAGCCGACAATACGGCACAGAACAATATATATAAGGATAGAATTAGTATTTTTTTCATTTTTCGTTAACATAAGGTTTTACAATATCACGCCACAACAGATAGCCTTTACCCAGCAAATGCAATCCGTCATTGGTATATTGAGGGTTCATCTTACCGGTATTTCCATCTACAAAACGGCTGTATAAGTCTACATAAGTAGCCCCTTCTTTTTCAGCCAGCGGTTTCAACAAATCATTAATTTGTTTTACCACTTGCCAGCGTGAAGTATGACCGCTGAACATTCCATAACATTCGTTTACCGGCAATACACTTTGCAAATATAATTTTGTTTTCGGAGATTCCCGCTTTATTTTATGAATAATAAGTCCAATTTCTGAAATTATTGTATCGGCAGAGGTTCCCCGCGAAACATCATTGATGCCGATTAACAGGAAAATCTTTGCAGGCTTTCCTTTCACAATAGGGTCCAGGCGGTCATATACCCCCATGCAGATGTCTCCGCTGATACCTCTATTCTTTACATGAGCGTTTTGGAACAGTTCCGCCCACTCACAACCATTGGTAATGCTGTTACCTAAGAAAATAATATCCTTTGAAGTAACAGGAAGTTCTTCAAACAAAGTTGCTCTCTGTTCATAGAAAGTAGAGTATTTGCGTTCCTGTGCAAACTGGGGCAACGCAAGTAATAATCCCAAAAGAAATAAAGCAATGCGTTTCATTTATCGTTGTTTTTCCGGTGAATAAATAAGTCCTTCTACAGCTTTCTCTCCGTCGAGGGTGACAAAGACAGTGGTAAACATCCACTTCACCAGACGGGTTTCGTCCATTCTGAACGCGCCGATAGGTAATTTCAAGAATACTTTGTTCCATCCTTTATTGAGATGTACCGGCAATGGAGGCCGTACCACACAATTCTCATTGCCTAAAGGCGTTTCATTACTTTTTACGCGGTGGGTGGCTGTCCATACGGGAGGCATTATTTCCTTATCATTGATCCAGATGCGGCTACCTTTGTAATCCCACTTTCCCGGCAATGGCGCCAAGTCCATTTCCGAGCGACTATAATTCTGGAACTCCGCCCATAAGCCCACTTCCTGTTCCTTGGGGGAATAGACCCAGGTATAAGCATAAGCTGTATGGTTTTCCTTAGGATCGGCATAGAAGCCCGGAACCAGCGTTCCCCACACGTGGCGCAAGTAAATGCCTGCCCCTATCGCCTGACGCACTCCATAGCGGTTTCCTTCATACTGATATACATCTTTCAACTCCTGCTCCGGAGGAAAGGCTTTGGACAGATCTCCGCCATTGGGGAAAGCGTCCGTTATATTCCATTTTACATTGGTTTGCTTTACATAGGCAAACGGATAGCCTTGGAAGGTATGCTCTTTATGCCATAACATACGTTTCTCAAAGTCGGCAAATTCCTTGAACTCTTTAGAGTCTTCGGCAGGAAGCATGGTTCCGTTGCCATCAAAATATTCCGTGCCGCCACCTCGCCAGGCACGTTCGGCAATGGCAAGCATATTGGGGTAGAAGCCATTCTCCAGTATTATATCGCGCTCATTATCAATCAGGCGGTCGTGCCAAAGGGCTAATATAGTGCCTGCAATATCATCGCTTCCTTCTGCCTGATTGTAGATGCGGCTGTTATACAAAGCCACTATATCGGCAAAAGTATCAAAGTGATTCAGATAATGAAACTTGGAATCAATAGCCGGGATGCCCGGTTGGGCCTTGCCGCGATAGCTCCACAAATGAGTCATGTCTATTTCTCCCGGCTGATAATGCCAGCCCGGATTCCAGGAAATCACCTTTTTCCCTTTGGAACGTACAAAGGCTACCATCTGGGGGACAAAGTCCGGATTGGTAAATTCCACCTCATCCGTACCTATATGTAAATAAGGCACATCGAATGTCTCACATACTTCTTCTATCAGTAACTTCAAGATCTTCATTCCTTCCGGGCTCTGCATATCATGGCGGAATGTGCGTATAAAGGCTGCGCTATGCCCCGGCATATCGATCTCGGGAATCAGCATTACCTGGTGCTTTTTGCAGAAGTCCACCAGTTCACGGGCTTCCGCCAATGTATAATATTTCCCCGGCATACGAGTGATATTCGCACTATCGTTCAGCATGGGGAATATCTTACTTTCCAAACGCCATGCCTGGTTTTCGGTGAGATGCCAATGGAATACATTGATCTTAAAGCGGGACAGGATTTCGATCTCCCTTTTCAGTTCTTCCATGGAAATATAGCTACGTCCCACATCCTGCATAAAACCACGGATGCGGAAAGCAGGCCAGTCCACAATCTCGCACCCAGCGAAAGAACTCCTCCCACCTGTTTTCTTTTCTAACTGGCGAAGTGTCTGCAAAGCCCAGTACACTCCCCGTTCTGTAGTTGCCTCTACCTTTATTCCTTTATGGGATACGGACAGATGATACGCCTCATCTGCGTTTATCCGTGCCTCATCAATAGTTGGAACAATTTCTACACTCACTTCAAGAGATGCGCGGTCAGCTATTTTGCCACCCGCATTAACAATAAAAGCTTCCCACTCCGACTTCAATACCGGGGTAGAAAGCTTCACTTTCCCCATTGCAAACGCTTTACCCGTCTCCCTATATTGCCGGGGGACAGGAAGCAAAGGACAAATACTTGCCTGCGCCATTGTAACGGCACAGACAAGTATCATACCTATAAAGCAGGCAAACTTATGCTTCATTTATTTTGTTTTAATGATGTCTTTCAATTTTACAGCCTGGAAAGTCATGTGAGCCACACTGCTTTCATATAAGATTCCTACGGTTTCTTTATCAATCATGGTGAGGCAGCTATATCCCCAGCCCCAACCTGCGTCCAGCAACAACTGGTTTGCGGGCAGCCAGGTAACACCACCGTCCAAGCTGGCCTTGATGGTAATGCTATGACGATCCTTTGTAGTATTCGGATTAGAGAACAAAAGGATATCTTTACCTAATGCGTTATCTTTGGCCTTAACGCTGATCAGACTTGCCATACATACCGGCTCCGGCAAAGCTGAGCGTGAGGAAACGTGTTCTGTCCATGTCTTGCCCATATCGGTAGTTGTAGCTACGGCACGGCTACCGCCACGGTTATCGCGCATATTCAGCATCAATACGCCCGGTTCTACTTCGGCTACCTGTGCTTCTGTGGTGTTAGTGCGGGCCAATGTACTGATATTCCATGTCTTGCCATGATCCTTGCTATAAATGATACCTGCATTGGGAATGCGGTCGCTACCTATATATTGGCTGGCAAATACCAAGGTGCCATCTTCCATTGAAATGCCTCTGCCCGGCCCTTGCAACAAGAAGTACCAAGAAGGATCTTTCACTTGTTCCGTTACATTGATAGGTTCGGACCAAGTCTTACCATCATCGTCACTCTTTACCATCATCAACTGTGCTGTGTGGTTACGATCCATGCCGGGTTGAGAGTTCCACCATGCACGGCCATTACCCATACCATGTGTCCAGGCAGCTACAATCCAGATAGTTCCGGTTTTCTTGTCTACCAAGATAGCGGGGTCACCTACTCCATTCTGTGCCTTAGGCAGACCATCATATTCGCCGAATGCCATGGGGATGCGCATCTTTTCCCAAGTTTGTCCACCGTCTGTGCTTCTGCTCAGACCGATTTCCACGTATTCCTGCAAGTCTGCACTGTTATTATAACGTACATCATACACGCCCAGCAGAGTTCCTTGATTAGAAGTTACCAATCCGGGGATGCGATAGGCAGCTACACCATCATCACCTGCATGGCGCACACCTACTCCCATATAGTGGGTTTCGGCTTTGCGAACGATATTCAAAGGAGCTGCTTGTCCATCTACCTTTGTTTCTGTTATTTCGGCAGATACTTTGGAAAGTATGGAAGCGGTAGGCTTCATCTGCAAACTGATCCAGAAATAGTTTACGCCCGGAAACAGTTTTTGATCTGCTTTCAATACGACTTCACGTTTCGGAGCCTTCACTTCTGCTTTCAACACGGAATAAGAAGGATTGGCAGCCAGTGTCTTTCCCGGAGTATTACTTGAAATATAATCTACCGGAGTAAAGTAGGTCTTTCCTTTCCTCTCCACACTCTCAGTACCGCCATAGTAAAGCTTGACAGCCTCAATCTCATTTAAATTCACGTCTTTGCCGAAGTTCAACTTCACTTCATTCAGCATTTGGCTCTGAGTAGCCTCTATGCGCAAATTAAACAACTCATTGTCCTGTCTCTCAATCAACACAGGAATCCGGGTTTCGCGAACAGCAACTGTATCTGCCGCCGCACTCAACTTGAAGGGTGCTAGTATAAAAACAACAATTAGCAGTAATAAGTTAGGGTTTCTCATAATATTTATAATTTTACGGGGGTAAAAATAAAAGTTTTAATTGAATAGAGCAAATAAAAAGGTGATTTCTTTATTAATTTTATAAAGAGCACCACCTTTTTATTAACTATCTTGTTTTAGCTCTCTGTATTTTAATAACCTTGCGTTTGTTTCAACAAAGGATTATTAGTAAGAGCTCCCTGATTGATAGGCCACAGCAAACGAGCAGACTGTGCCGGAGTGTGACTAAGTACATACGAATCACCCAAACGACGCAAATCATACCAACGCTTGCCTTCCAGCATAAATTCAAATAACCGTTCCTGCAATATGGCATCCATCGGAGTTTTATCAATCGCCTGGTTAGGGAATCCTATAGTGGCAGCATCATAATCGGCACCGAAAGCACGTTGACGCACCTGGTTTATCTCAGCAGACGGGTCTTCACCAAGCAAAACTTTAGCCTCAGCCAACATCAACAACAAATCAGAATATCTATAAATAGGATAATCATCACAACGCACACGTGTGCTGCCGTTCATAACGCCCCAATACTTATGCGGATAAAGTCCTACCAGTACCAGATCTCCGTTTTCTTCCTTATTATATACGTCTTTCAATGTCACATCCCGACGGGTATCACCCGACAAGAACTTTTTGAAGTTCTCCAACTTCACCATCAGACGCATAATGCCGAAGTTATTTTCAACAGCCGTATTTATTAAGGTGCCATCTGCATTATAGAATTTACCTAAATAATCAGCTTGGGGGAATAAATCGTTATTCCCATTCCATAGATTGTATTCAAACAATTCATTATGTATGGTGAAGATGATTTCCTTATTACCTTTATTATCATAGTTGAATACTCCCTGATAAGTATCCATCAAGTCTAGATTGCTACGGCTGATATTATTCTGTATATCCGTCAAAGCATTCTTGGCAACCTGTGCATCCGCCTTGCCTCCGTCACGATGGGCGCTCCACAAAAACACATCGGCTTTCAGCATCAACGTCGCAGCTTTAGACCATAAGGATTTCTTCTCCTTTATAGTATAGTTGGAACCAAAGTAATCTAAGGAAGACTGAATATCCTCTTTCACCTGTTCAAAGATCTCGGCCGCAGGAGTTGCTTCCTTTGCCAGTTTGCCTACTTCAAATCCCAAACTGGGTTCTTCCGTGAACACTGCATCTCCCCAGGAACGATATAACTGATACATATAGTAGGCACGCAGTCCGTAAACCTGTCCCAAATAGTAATTCTTGGCACTTTCACTCAGGACATCCGTATTCAGAGTCCTGCTGATGAACAAGTTCATCTGGTTTATATTCTGATACAAATTGCCAAAACCGGTGATACCCGTATTCTCTGCATTCAGTGTATTATAAGGAAAGCGCTCCATTCCCTGTGTGGCTTCTCCACCGAAAGGAGTATCGCCAAACACATCACTTCTAGCCTCTCCCAGCAAGAACAGATTCCAAGTCTGACTTCTGAAACGGCTGTGCAATCCATAAACAAAGGAATCATACTGTTCCGGAGTCTTCCAATAATTCAAATCCGTAATATCACTCACCGGGTCCATATCCAGTGATGTGCATCCGCTTATCAACAGGGCAGATGCGGCAAAAGCCCATATAATCTTTTTTATTTTCATGTCTTCTTAGTCATTAAAATGAAAGTTGCAAACCAAATAATACTGTTCTCGGTGTGGGATAACGTCCGTTGTCTATACCTCCGCGGCCATTTGCCTGAATATCCATAACCGGCTCCGGCGAAGTACCGTCATATCCGGTAATGTAGAACAGGTTCTGACCGGTAACATATACGGATGCATCCGTCAGGAATACCTTATTTATCAGGTTCTTCGGTAACTTATAGCTTAATGTCACCTCACGCAAACACAGATAGTTTCCTTTTTCATAGAAACTGGAGTTGTTATTGTTCAGGTTCGTGGTTCCGTTATTGGAACGGGTAATGTTCTTCTTCGCATTCTGGTCTGCCCAGTAGAATTTAGGAATGCTTGTATCCTGATTGGTTTCAGACCATGAGTTCTTTACATCCGTAATCAAATTGAACGAACCGTTATACTGTCCCAGGATTCTTGCTTTCAAGTCATTATAGATGGTGTGCCCCACTGCGTAATCAAAACGGCCATACAAAGACCAGTTCTTATAGTTCAAAGTGGTGGAGAAACCTCCCGTCCATTTCGGGTAGATATTGCCTACCACTTCACGGTCGTAAGAGTTGATAATATGGTCTCCGTTCTTGTCATCCCACAACACATCTCCCGGTTCGATGGGTTTCCATCCCGGTTTGCCTGCATATTCGGCAGCTTTATTCGGACCATACAGGTTGGCCACTTCGTCTATAAAGTCACCTGCATTGTTTCTCACATCGTCCCAGTCGCGCAAGATGCGTACTTGCTTGTAGGCAATAATATCTCCCAGGCTTTTCCCTTCCTGAATGCCGCCTACCCAAACCAATGAGTTGGATTTCGGGTCCCATATCTGTTCACCACCTTGGCGATTATTCACATTGCCGTTGAAAGGCAGTTTCTTCACCATATTTTTCACGAAAGAAGTATTCGCCGTCACATCCCATGACCAGTCTTTCTTGGTCAACAGATTCACTTTGGCTTCCAATTCGAAACCGCGGTTACTGATAGTGCCCAGGTTGGTCTTAAATGAAGGGAATCCTGTATATTCCGGCAAGTTTACATCAGTGAGCAAATCGGAAGTGGTACGGTTATAATAATCCATAATCATGTGCACACGGTTATTAAAGAAACCCAAGTCAAGTCCGAGTTCAAACGTATGGCTCTTTTCCCAACGCAGTTTGCTATTGACAACTCCTGTATTCAAATACCCCAGATTGCCATTATAAGCGCCTACCGAACCATACTTTCCATATACATCAAAGTTTCCGATACCATTTACATTACCATTCAGACCGTAACTGATACGCGGCTTGATCAATGATACGATTTCAGAGAACTTGGAATCTTTAAAGAAAGCCTCCTCGTGCACATTCCAACCGGCAGATATGCCCGGGAAGAATCCCCAACGGTTATCGGATAATTTGGAGATACCATCATAGCGGGCTACCAATGACAGCATATAGCGATAATTATAGTCATAATTAACGCGGGCAAAACCGGAAAGAATCCGGTAACCGGTCTTGGTAGAAGATGTATAAGTACGGTTTGTTCCGGCATTCAAAGTCGGTATATCATCTGTAGGAGCACCGGATACACGGGCTTCCAAATACTGATACTGGTAATCGAAATACTCACCGCCCAACATGGCATTGATGTTATGCCCGCTAAAACCTTTCTTATATTCCAAAGTCAAGGCATGTTGCTGTTGGAAGACTTTTGAATTGGTTTGAGAAGCATTGCGGTTTGTATTAGGAGCCTGTCCTATCTGCTGGTACTTCTTTTCGAACAACTCAAACTGATAATCCGTGTAATACATCGAACTGTTTCCATTCAGGAACAACTGTTGCGGAAGGATCTCCAATGCAAAACCTATATTAAATGAAGTCTTGCGGTTTGTTGTAGAACGGGTCAACTTATCTTTCCAATAGTAAGGGTTACCATCCTGATTGCTCCATCCGGCAGCCGGACTTCCGTCTTCGTTCCAAGGATTCCAAGTGGGAAACATACTCATGGTACGATAGAATAATTCATACTCACCGGTTTCTCCGTTCCAAGGACTTTTCAAGTCATAAGTCCACAGGTCGGGCATCTTGGACCAGGAGAAACTACCGCCGGCATTTACCGTTAAGATAGGAAGTAACTTGTACGAACCATTGATAGTACCATTCACACGCTTATAGTTGGTTGATATAATCTGACCGTTTTCAGAATAATATCCCAAAGAAGAAGAAAAAGTGCCTTTATCATTTCCTCCCGCCAGGTTCAAGTAATGATCTTGTGTGAAAGCGGCATTGCGGAAAGTCAAGTCATGCAACTCTCCGGCATGGTTTCTAAAGATCAAAGTTTTGTTCGGGTCTGTCGGGTCTGCCATTGATTGCCACCCTTCATTCAATAAATGCCGGTTGTCATCCGTCATAAAAGCCAAATCCACTCCGGAGTTTACGCCAAAACCTTTTTGGTTTTCCATACTTGAATTGCCATTCGTTCGTTGCCATCCCAAGCGTTGGTAGTACAAGTAATCTTCTGCACCCAGGTATTTATACCCTTCGCGTGCAAAGTTCACGCCTCCTTTAAATTTATAGGTGATTTGTGTCCTGCCTTCCACCCCTTTCTTGGTGGTTACCAAAATGACACCATTGTTGGCACGCGCACCATAAATAGCGGTGGAAGCGGCATCCTTCAACACCTGTATGGACTCAATATCCGAAGGATTGATGTCGTCCATAGAACGTACCAGTCCATCGACTACCACCAACGGACCTTCCAGGTTCTTATTGATAGATGCACCTCCACGCAAAACGATATTGGGCGAACTACCCGGCTTACCCGAAGTATTTGTCACACGCAAACCGCTAACCGTACCTTGCAGAGATTGTGCCGCATTGCCCATTGCCGCATTCTGCAATACTTTGTCGTCCAGTTTTGAAATGGAGTTAGTCATTAACGAACGTTTCTGGCTCATGCCGTAGCCTGTTACCACGACTTCATCCAGCATTTCCGCATCTTCTTTCAATACTACTTTGTAGCTGTTCGTTGCCCCTACTACAATCTGTTGGGTTTTGTATCCCAGGTAACTTATATCCAGCTTTGCCCCTACAGGCACTTGCATGTTAAAGTTACCGTCTACATCGGTTATTGTACCATTGTTTGTCCCTACCTCCAGGACACTCGCGCCGATAATGGGTTCGCCGGTGGCGTCTACCACCAGCCCCGTTATCGACTTTGTTTGCGCCATCATGTTTATTGAAAAACACAGGCATACGATAAGAAAGAGAGCCTTTTTCATGAATCTCAGATTTGCTTGATTTTAATGTTTAAATAAAATAGTTTAATTAAATGCCAGTTCTAAAGCAATCTATAAATCAAATTATTTTAGAATCACCCACGAATATATGCTTGCACATTTAGTATATGCAAGATATAAAAGAAACAATATCCTTTATTAGCGTTTATTTTTTAGAATATGCTAAATATGAAGTGATATTTTCAAAAGTTTCATAAGGGAAGAACCGGAAAGGGAAGAAAAGGTTCACAGAAAGAAACATGGAGTAAGAAAAAACCTCCTTACGAAAACTCGTAAAGAGGTTGCTAAATTGTACACCCGATAAGAAAAGCAAAACAAATTCCCACTATATTCCCTTTCGCGGTAAGAATTTATATGCTACATTTGTGAGTCATTAAAACAATTCAATATGACTACTATTCAAAAAATAAAATGCTATGACTAAAAAAGATGCAATAAAGATATTCGAGGATAAGAAAATCCGTACTGTATGGGATGATAAAACAGAAGAATGGTATTTTTCCATTGTAGATGTAGTAAGTGTACTCACTGACAGTGTGGACGGACGCAAGTATTGGAACAAGCTGAAACAACGTCTCAAAGCTGAAGGAAGTGAGTTGGTGACAAACTGTCACCAACTGAAATTACCATCATCGGACGGCAAATTCTACAAAACAGATGTTGCCACAACCGAACAGCTATTCCGTCTCATCCAGTCCATCCCTTCCCCCAAAGCAGAACCGTTCAAACTATGGATGGCACAAGTCGCAAAAGAACGCCTAGATGAAATGCAAGACCCGGAACTCACTATAGACCGTGCTATGATGGAATACAAAGCACTGGGATATTCCGATAACTGGATTAACCAGCGTCTCAAAAGCATCGAAATCCGTAAAGACCTGACCGATGAATGGAAAAGAAAAGGATTGCAAGAAGGAGTCCAATTCGCAACCCTCACCGATATTATTACCAAAACTTGGTCTGGCAAGACCACTAAGGAATACAAAAAGTATAAAGGATTGAAGAAAGAAAACCTTCGGGACAACATGACGAATACGGAACTTGTCCTGAACATGCTTGCTGAATTATCCACAAAACAAATTTCAGAAACTAACAACCCGGAATCATTCACCGACCATATAGAAGTAGCTAAACAGGGCGGCAACATTGCCCGGAATGCAAGACTGGAATTGGAAGAAAAAACCGGAAGGTCAGCCATTTCTCCTTTAAATGCCAAAAGTGTTCTACAAATAAATTCAAGTGAGGAAAGCGAGAATAATAAAGAAGATGAATAAACCCAATTACCAATTAAACCAAAGTATAACAGAAAAGTAAAACAACAATAAAGCCGTGCTCTTTAAAAGCACGGCTTTATTGTACACCCGATGAGAATCGAACTCATATCGTCGGAACCGGAATCCGGTATTCTATCCATTGAACTACGGGTGCATTTGTAACTTGGACGCGCAAAAGTACAAAATATATCTTCTTTCTCCTAATAAATAGAGAAAATTATCTATCATAATAATATTTTGCTCGTTAATTTAAGCATAAAACAATCAATTTGATTATATTTTCAGCTAAAAAAGTAGCAATATCACAAATAATTTCTATATTTGCAAGCAATTAAAACAACTTGACCCAATTATAATGAGCTATCTTATTAAACCAGCTAACTACAAAGCCTTGCTCGACTTGAAACAGACAGAGCTAGGTATCAAGCAGATAAAAGAGTTCTTCCAACAGAACTTGTCGTCAGAATTACGCCTTCGTCGTGTAACCGCCCCCCTATTCGTATTGAAAGGAATGGGTATCAACGACGACCTGAGTGGAACAGAGCGTGCGGTATCTTTCCCCATTAAAGATTTGGGAGATGCCCAAGCCGAAGTAGTCCACTCACTGGCCAAATGGAAAAGATTGACTCTGGCCGAATACAATATCGAACCGGGATATGGCATCTACACAGATATGAATGCCATCCGTGCCGACGAAGAACTGGGTAACCTGCATTCATTATATGTAGACCAATGGGACTGGGAACGCGTCATTACCAAAGAACAGCGCACTATCGAATTTTTGAAAGAGATAGTAACCCGCATCTATGCCGCTATGCGCCGCACAGAATACATGGTATGCGAAATGTATCCACAAATCAAACCCTTCCTACCCCATGACATTCACTTTATCCATTCTGAAGAACTTTGCCAAATGTACCCGGACAAGACTCCGAAAGAACGTGAACACGCTATCGCACAAAAATATGGCGCCGTATTTATTATAGGTATAGGAGGCAAACTGAGTGATGGCAAAGAACATGACCTTCGCGCACCGGACTATGATGATTATACCACCATCAACCCCGCAACCGGTCTTCCCGGTCTGAACGGTGACTTGCTGGTATGGGATAAAGTACTGGACCGTTCCGTTGAACTTTCATCTATGGGTATCCGTGTAGACAAGGAAGCCTTGCTCCGCCAATTAGCACTCAGCGGACAAGAGAAACGCAAAGAACTATATTTCCACAAACGCCTGTTGGACGAAACACTACCTCTGTGTATTGGCGGCGGTATAGGACAGTCACGACTTTGTATGCTTTATTTGCAGAAAGCCCATATAGGCGAAATTCAAGCCAGTATCTGGCCTGAAGACATGAGAAAAGAATGCGCACAATTAGGTATGCAACTTATTTGATTATAATCAATCAGCAATTGAAGAAGGAGGATGATATAAAAGTCATCCTCTTTTTATTTGTCATTGTTGTAAAATACAGTTATCTTTAACCCACATTTTTAATAATCGAAACACAATGAACGTACAAATAGAAGAAAGCTGGAAAGAACATCTGGCACCTGAATTTGAGAAAGACTACTTTGTAAAGCTCACAGAGTTTGTAAGAAGCGAGTATCAGACTACTGCTATCTACCCTCCGGGCAAATTGATATTCAATGCTTTCAATCTTTGTCCTTTTGATAAAGTAAAGGTAGTTATCATCGGGCAAGACCCTTATCATGGCCCGGGACAGGCACACGGTCTTTGTTTCTCTGTCAATGACGGAGTTCCTTTTCCTCCTTCTTTACAGAATATATTCAAGGAAATACAGAGTGACCTGGGTTCGCCTATTCCTACTTCGGGCAATCTGACCCGTTGGGCAGATCAGGGAGTATTGTTGCTCAATGCTACGCTGACTGTACGCGCACATCAAGCAGGTTCGCACCAGCGTCGCGGTTGGGAAGAATTTACGGATGCTGCTATCCGGGTATTGGCAGAGCAACGGGAAAATATCGTATTTATTTTGTGGGGATCTTATGCTCAGAAGAAAGGGGCATTTATAGATAGGAATAAACATTTGGTACTGGCTTCTGCGCATCCGTCCCCATTGTCAGCTTATAATGGATTCTTTGGCAATAAGCACTTTAGTCGTGCTAATGAGTATCTACAGGCACATGGGCAGGCGCCTATTCAGTGGTAAGCATTCTATTTTTTGTTATTATTTCACCGTAGGGGCGGATTGAATCCGCCCGAATGCATCAAGTGAATGTTATCGGGCGGATTCAATCCGCCCCTACAAGCTATGTGATAATAAAAAAGATCTGGTTTCTCCTAATACCAATTCACCGCACTACCCGTATTGCTTCGCTGATCCCACTTCAAAGCATCAGTCAACATACTGGAATTGGCACGGATACTAAAGTTATATGAAGTAAACGGTCCGAACACCAAGCCACAAGTCATTTGGAAACAGTGCAAGTCGCGGCTGATATTCACCGTTGTCATAGACATCTCTTTCGTATTGAAATCATAACCCGAAGAATAATTTATATTCCAGCGACTACCCAACTTGATATTACCGGAAGCATTCAGCGAATGGGTAATAGAGTAAGGATAACGCATACTCTTTATATTGATATCCTTGGTTCTATCTTCACGAATGCTATAACTATAACTCAAACTCAAAGACCACGGCATCTTGAAAGCCATATATCCATCCGGATCTATCGCAGCCTTTTCAGTCTTTCTTAAACCCGACTTATCTTCATCCTCTTTAGTATCATTCTCATCATCACTGTATTCATCCAGGTTTTCATTCTTCTTATCCTTATCTTTACTGTCTTTCTCGTCCTTCGGACCAAACCATTTCTTCCATGAATCATTATTCAAAGTATATGAGAAAGAACCGCTATACCCTTGGAAACGACCGAAGCGTCCATAAGACCACTCTGTACGTTTACTATCTACTACTTTACCATTTTCGTCAAACTCATAGGCATACGTAGCAAATGTGGCATTCATATTAAAAGTATAACTCTTAGTCAGCTTCAAACGCAAATTCATACTCAGATTACTCCACGGTCTTTCCTTGGCAGCAGCGTTATAAGAAATATTAGCCCCTAATTGGTCAATCAAACTGATCTTCTTCACGCCGGTAGTATCCTTGTCTGATTTCACCTTCATTTCCACATTATTATCTATGGAGAAAGTAAAGTTCTCAGACTTACCACTTGGCGAAAAACTATAAGGCAATCCTTCATAAGGATTATAAGTCTTGGTACGCACTTCCCCTTTCTCATCCGTATAAGTATAACTCTTTACATAGCCATAACTGGAAACACTGAAGTCCGGAGCATAACTCATTGTCACCGATGGAGTAAAGACGTGGCGAATCATCTCAATCTTATCACCAAACAACTTCTTCCACGGTTTATAGAAACCATACATCTTGGTATTCACCTGCAAACTCATATCATAGTTATACACACGATTGAAACCATTGATGGTGTCCCTTCTCACGCTATTCTGAGCTGTGGGGTCATAACTCTGTTCCACTTTACGCATATACCAGCGTTCCGTATAGTTAAAAGTAGGCACCACATTAAAGTACTTGAACAGAGTAAAAGTGGCACTGACAGGTATTTTGTGCTGCATACCGTTTGTCCATTTGTTCAAGCCCTGCTTCAATATCAGGTTATCCTTGGTATTGATAGAGTTTGTCATCTGACCGGTATACTGAAGTGAAATCTTTTCATACCAACGCTCATCTCCTACGGACTTTTTGCGTTTGAACGGATAGATACGGTTCAGTGACACATTCAAGTCGGGCAATGTCACGCTGATAGACGAGTCACGCGTATTCTGAGAAATATTAAATGTAGAGGACAGATTCAAACCAATCTCCGGAAAGTTACGAGAGTAGCTCACACTTGATGTCTTGGTATTGTTTGAATATTGCTGCGGATTATACAAACTGCTCAGGTTACGCTGGTCATAACTGCTCGTTGCAAAGTTTACATTGGCAGAAAAAGAGCTGTTCGGGCTTGCCTTGGCATCCTGCCTGTGGCTCCATGCTATTCTGAAGTCCTTTGTCACCATATAGTCCGGCATATTCTTTTCACCGGTCTTGGTTATCAGGTAGCTGGCATTGAAGTTACCACTATACTTATACCTTTTATTATAATTAGACTGTGCAGAAAGCCCCCATGAACCTTTCGTAAAGATCTCACCCAACAGTTTTAAATCCATACGGTCACTGATAGCAAAGTAATAACCGCCATCGCGCAAGTAGAAACCACGGTTCATTTCATCACCATAAGTCGGCATGATGAATCCCGAAGAATAACTACTGTTGAAGGGAAAGAAACCAAAGGGAATGGCGATGGGCAACGGCACATCTTCCACCACTAATTGGGCGGGACCGAAGACCACATTCTTCTTGGGGCGCACTTTTGCCATTGAAAGTTTCAGATAGAAGTGAGGATGTTCGTGATTGTCACAGGTGGTGTATCGTCCGTGACGCAGGTAAAGTTCATCATTAGCGCCTTTCTTAGATTCCTCACTGGTCACATATCCTTCGCCCTGCTGGGTAACGATATTATTGATAAAACCCTTCTTCGATTTGAAGTTGTAACGCATGATCTTTGATTCATAAGGCGTTTCACCATCCTTAAAGATAGGTGTGCCCTTCTCCACTCCCACCGAGTCGGGAACTCCACGGGCAAAAACCGTACTGCTGTCCATATTCATGGTAATCACGGCGGAAGTCAGCTCTATCTTCTCATAATTCACCTTACCGTCACCAAACAGATGCGCATAGCCACCTTCGGTAAACACAATGGAGTCATTTGCCTCATACACCACGGGTGCGTCCAGCGGCTGCTTCTTTTTAGGGGCAACCGTATCAACAGGCAATGCAGCTACGCCTAGCGTATCTACTATGGTACTATCTACTTTCAGGGTGTCATTGCCGGAGGTAGAATTCCGCCGTCTGCGCTGAGCCCCTGTACTTAAAGAAAGCAACAGGCATGCAAATAGTAGTAGGAATGTTATAAATCTATGTCGTTTTAGTGGCGTCATTCACAAATCATTTACGCTTTTGAGGGGCAAAATTAAGCATTATCCGCCAATTATGAACTATTTAGCCGATATTTAATTTATTTTTAAGGCTTACAAGAAACATTCGCACCAATGGTTAAAGCGGATGATGCCGTCTTCTCCATAGCGTGAAATACTTTTCAGTGCCTTCTCCACGCTCTTTTCTTTCTCCAGATGGGTCTTTGAAAAGAACTTGTCGGCAAAGCAAACCACCTGTTCTTCCAGCGAAACCGGCACCATATCCCGATGAGGGACGGGCAACTGTTGGTCAATAATGCTTTGCAGGGACATACCTGCTCCCGTATGCCTCTCGCACACCAGAGCGTGGCGCGGATAGCCTTCCTTCCGCATCAACTCCGACCCCAAATATCCGTGACAGATATAAGGATGAGGCCCGAAGCAATAAATTCCTGCCGCATCCGTCATAAATATGCCTATATCATGAAGCATTGCCGCTTCTTCCAGAAACTGCCTGTCCAGGTTCAGTTCGGGGTGCTTATCTGCAATCCACAACGATTTATCAGCCACCGACCGGCTGTGTGTCAACAAGATATGTTTCAATTCATTATCTTCCGGATAATATTTATTAATGATAGCGAGTGCGTCCATTCTCAATTTAATTCTTATTTTTGTGCAATATTACAAAATAATCGCCACATATCATGAAAACGAAATACATTTTCCTACTCTCCCTATTGTTTACTTTCAACGCGCTGAGTGCACAAAAGGTTGTCACCGGAGCAGAACAAATGAACCGGCTTTTACCTTTATTAAAAGGAAAGCGTGTAGCATTGGTGGTGAACCAAACTTCAATGGTGGGAGAAACCCATTTGCTGGATACATTAATAGCATCAGGCGTACAAGTAAAAAAGGTATTTGCCCCCGAACACGGTTTCCGTGGAGATGCAGATGCCGGCGAAACCATCAGGAGCGGAAAAGATACGCGTACAGGAGTACCTATCCTCTCCCTTTACGGTAAAAACAAGAAGCCTTCCCCCGCACAGCTACAGGATGTAGATGTTGTGCTTTTTGATATTCAGGATGTGGGTGCGCGTTTCTATACATACATCAGCACCATGCACTATGTAATGGAGGCTTGCGCCGAAAACAACAAACCATTACTGATTACCGACCGTCCCAATCCATGTGATTATGTAGATGGTCCCGTACGACAAAAAAGTCAAAAAAGTTTTGTAGGCATGCACGCCATTCCTGTGTTGCACGGCTGCACGGTGGGCGAACTGGCACAGATGATAAACGGAGAAGGCTGGCTGGCAAATGGCGAGAAATGTTCGCTGACCGTTATTCCTGTTCGGGGATGGAAGCATGGGCAACCTTATTCACTTCCGGTAAAGCCCTCTCCCAACTTGCCCAATGACCAGGCCATTGCATTATATCCTTCACTCTGTCCTTTTGAGGGAACGGCTATCAGTGTGGGACGAGGCACTCATTTTCCTTTTCAGGTAATCGGCTCACCGGACATCCGCATATCTTCTTTTTGTTTTAAACCCGAAGCGCTGGAAGGATTTGACAAGAATCCGATGTACAAAGACCAGTATTGCTATGGCAATAACCTTCGGAATATTGCTGCTCCCCGCGGCTTTTCCTTGAAATATATCATTGCTTATTATCAAGCTTATCAGGATCTAGGAAAAGGCGATAAGTTCTTTACCCGACCGCAATGGTTTGATTTGCTGATAGGTAACCGCACCGTGCGACAACAAATAATAAATGGTGCCGGTGAGGAAGAAATACGTGCGGGATGGCAGGAGGAACTGGAAGCGTATAAGAAGATGAGGGAGAAGTATTTGCTGTATGAATAAGTAACCCCTTTCTTTATCTCTTCATTAATACCTTATCATAATATCTTATTAAACCGGGCAAGTAGTGCAATCTGCCCTGTTAAAGTTGTTTTTTCGTCCGTTCATAATTATCGTTTCACTAGAGTGATGAGACTTCATCAATCTAGTAATCATTTCTCATCACTAGGGTAATGAAGTCTCATCATTTTAGTAAAACGATAATAACGAATAGGCAAAAACATGACTTCAATAGGACCAAAAAGGATATTCTTCCAGACATAACTTTCCTTATCAAATACGCCATAGAAGCCTGTCAACCGCTATTTTATGGATAACCTTTGGTATATCAAAAAGCCCCAAACAAAGAAAAATAAATAGAAAAATAGAATGAAACATTTATGAAGGAATCATCAAATATTCATTCATGATAATCCTCTGATAAATAAGCTATTATAGGGGAATGAAGCATTTGAAGGATTTTTTTGAGTGCAATTTAAATATAGTGCAGAACAGATATAAAGTCGATAAAAGCCACAAATAGGACAGCAACCGGATAATTCTATTAAAATATTTGCTCTTTGAAGAAGAATGCTTAACTTTGTAACAGCGGTAAAATTAACCGCGGTTAATTTTACGATGGTTAATTAAAAACGAGGCTTATGAAATTTTACAATAGAATCAAAGAATTGGAAGAATTACAAAAGGTGCGTGAACAAGCATTTGCAGGCCATTCCAAACTTACCGTTCTGACCGGTAGAAGGCGAATAGGCAAAACAAGCCTTATTTTTAAAAGTTGCGAAGATACGACAACGATATATTGGTTTGTGAAACGAAGCAATGAAGCTGATTTATGTACCGGTTTTGCCGATATAGCCGCCCAAGTACTGGGCATTTCTATTCCGGGTAAGATTTTTAGTTTTACGAAACTCTTTGAATTTGTAATGGAACAAGGAACACGTCACAAATTTAATTTGATAATTGATGAGTTTCAAGAATTTTTCAATATAAATCCTTCTGTCTACAGTGGGATGCAGGATATTTGGGATCGTTTCCGTACGAGGACGAATATCAATCTGGTAGTCAGCGGTTCCGTATATACGCTAATGGAACAGATTTTCAAAGACGCCAAAGAACCATTATTTGGCCGGAGTGACAGGGTATTAAAACTTTATCCGTTTGAGACATCTGTTCTAAAAGAAATCTTGTACGATTACAATCCCGGATATGAGCCGGACGACCTGTTGGCACTTTATACATTTACGGGAGGAGTGCCCAAATATGTAGAACTGTTTATGGATGCCGGAGCTACAGATATGGAAAAGATGGTGGACTTTATGGTGCAGCCGGATTCTCCTTTCATTGATGAAGGGAATACGTTGCTGATTCAGGAATTTGGAAAGAAATACGGAAACTATTTTTCTATTATTGAAGCCATCGCCAGTGGAGAAAACACATTGCCTCAAATGGAGAGCAAACTGGATATTAGTTTGGGAGGTTACCTAAAACGACTTGAGGAAGATTATAATATCGTAACAAAGAAACGTCCTATCCTTTCAAAAGAGGGTACGCAGACAGTAAGATATGAGATTTACGATCCTTTTTTGCGGTTTTGGTTTCGCTACTTCAGTAAATACCAATCCTTATTACAGATACGTAATTTCAAAGGATTGGCAAGTATCATAAAGCAAGATTATCCTACTTACTCCGGCTTGCTGTTGGAGGAATATTTCCGTCAAAAGATGATGGAAAGCGGAGAGTTTATGGATATAGGTTCATGGTGGGAAGCAAAAGGTAATGCCAATGAAATAGATATAGTAGGAATATATCTGTTTGAAAAGAAAGCACTGGTTGCTGAAGTAAAACGCCAAAGAAAAAATTTCAAGCCGGAGTTATTCCAACAAAAGCTTGAAGCTATCCATAAGAAAGTACTTTTCAAGTATGAAATGGAAGCCAAATGCCTCACATTGGAGGATATGTAACTTGGACTGCTCAACTCCCCTGTCCGGCAGAATCATTCAGATCCATGCTTTCCAAGTACTTTAACTCCCGCTTGGCAAACTCCCTGTTTTCTTCTTCTCCCAACATCTGATAAAGAAGTTCCCGCGCCTGGGCAAAATATTTCAAGCTGACCAAGACTTGCGTTGCCCGGCGGCGAAGGAAATGATACAACGGAAGCAATACATTATTTTCATCACCATACATCTTTATCTGACTGTTCACCATGCTCACCATGGAATAAATATACTCGATGGCTCCCGTGTCCTTCATCTCAATTAAACAGTTGGTAAAGTCCCTGATGGCATTGATTGACGAATTTTTCTTGGCATTGGTCAAATGATAGAATGCCTTTTCATAGAATCCCAGTGTCAGGTAGACAAAGCCGATGTGATAACAAATGACATAATATTCCTCCTTTCCCTTATCGGACAGCTCTACCCAATGCTCCTGATAATAGCGGAATATATAAAGGTAACAACCCAATGCCTGAAGATAGCATTGCTGCCTGAAAAACTTCTTCCCCCAATAAACGGTAGTTTGCAAAGTGGGCCGGGTATATGCCAACAATGCCTGCTGTTCTTCGGTCAATTCATCAAAATGCTTGTTGGCTGCTTTATCCCGGGCATCGTCTACCATATATTTAAGTTCCCAATAATCCTCATTCTCCGTTGTCAACCGGATTTCAATCAAACTGCTCACCATTCTGCCTTTTTGGGTTTCATCGAAAAAGGCATCCGGTCCATCGGTATGCATGGCGGAAAGTTTGAAATAAAGGGAACGCTTGTTGCTGCCGGAAGCCTTTTCCAACACAATCACCAGATGTCCTTGGGTCAGTTCCAGATAAAGCACAGCTTCTTCCCTGTCCTGTCCGTCTTCATCCATCACTGCATCTTTCAGCCGGAAAGAAAGAATGGACAGAGGTTCGGTGCGTTTCTCTACTTTCTCACCACTTATAAGGGTCATGCCCAGCACATCTTCCTGCTTTATTTCCTCAAACAAAGAAAGGATGCCTTCCACCCGATCCATCTGCTGGTGAAATTCATCAGTAAGTTCTTTCAGTTCGCCATGCCCCATCTCCAACTTTCGCCGCAATATAGCCAGCCGGTTATCAAATTCCTTTCTTGCCAAAGCATCCTGAACTTGCATAGGTTGCTCGGTCAGTTCCTTGAAACTGCGTGCTATGATAAAGGCTGCTTCAAGCAAGAGCCGTAATTGCTTTTTGAGTTGAGTTTCACTGCCCGACAGGAATAAATAGGTAGACAGGCAGGCAGAGAAAGGCTTTTCGCTTTCCCCGTCTTCATGCCTCTTACGCAAATAGCAGCTCCACGCCGTGTATTGGCGGTTGATGCCATTCACATCAAAAACTATTTTCTTGGATTGCTCATAACTGCATGCATAGAAGTCCTTGTAAAACATCTGGATGCTTTGCCCGCTCTTGTCCCTTAAAATTTGGAAATAGCCTCCCTGAAAACCGATAACAAACGAATCGTCATCGATTTTCCTTACCAGTTCGCAGTGCATGGACTGCATTAACTTGATAAGTTCTGCGGTGGTCATCGTTGAATAAATCTTTTCGTGTTGCTTCTTCGGCATCTTTCCGAAATGATAAACTGTTACGAAAGCCACCATCATACATCCTAATACGATAGAAAAAATCATTTCCTGTTACAGTTAATCGTTTCTGTAAAAATACAAAATTAATCGGGAAAAGTGCGACACAATAGCATCTTTTAATATTATACCGTATTCTTATCCATTCGCAATTCATGTTTAACAAATCTGCGGATTGCCCTATAAGTGGGATGCAAGGCTCGAAAAGGACGCACCGGATTCTCTTTCAAACAAAACAGCAACAGGCAGAACAGAGCGATTAAAGTGAGCCAGCCATACAACTCTTTCATAGTCACCATCAGAGCCTGCTGCTGCACTGTCCCATACAGTTGCCCTAAAGGAAAAGTGCCAATATGCGGATTCACATGATCGACGGATGATCCAAGCAACATGACATTCTTTTTCATTACCACGGTAAAGACACGGTTCAGAACCGCCGTACCCACTGCTCCTCCCAAACTGGCACTGACAAATCCCTGAATGCTCACCGCTTGGAAAAAGAACTGGAAAGGCACACGGGACAAGGAGGTGAGAAAACAGATGGCGATTATGACATAGCCGAAACTCCTTAAAAAGATTGGAAAAACCAATGCTTCTTTAGGCAGATTATAGTCTATCGTGAAATAGAACATCATGAGATAGCCCGTAATAGCAGTAAAAGCAATGACGGTCATCGTCTTGTAACACCACTTGCGACGGGAAAAAGTGAAGAACGTAAAAGCCGCCCCTATCACCACTCCCAGCAAGACAACCCAATTGAAGGAAATCACATTCAAAGAATCGTAACCCAACACGCTTTCCATGTAAATATGCTCGAACAAATGAGAGGGTGCCAGCAAAATATCAATCACAATATAGAGTAGGAAAGTGAGATAAACCACCCTGTACTTCCATGTTTCCAGATTGATGAACGGATGGCGGATAAATGACGCGCGCCATAAATTCAATCCCAATGAAACGACGGCCCCCACCGCCCCTGCCTGTATGTAGCCGGAACAGAACCAATCATAATGTTCACCATATACGCAGATGAAAATAACACATAGCAAGGTGGTTCCCCAAAGCAAAGCCCCCAGCCAGTCAATGCCGAACAACGGCAACTTGCGCATGGACCGGTAACTGCGAAACAAGATGACGGTAGCAATCATTACCATCAGCAACAAAGCAATAACTGCCCAATGCATAAATTCCCACTTTGCCCAAGATGCCGTGTACACCGTCATTATGCCGCAAAGCTGAATGCAACTCTGCACCAACAGATAAATGAAGCAGAAGAAGACAGACAAATCCCGTTTGGGTGTAAGCCATAGCTGAATGGTGGAATTACACTCGAAAGTGCCCCACATTCTAAAGAAACCCGAAATAAAACAAACGCCCACCAAAACAGGAACGCTGCGGGTATGCATACAGATAAGATTGCAGATAATGGTAACAGCGCAGCACACCAGAAACGAAGTTTTCGATGCAAAACGAAACTTCAACCGGAACATAATGGCAAAGGTCAGCCCCATTCCCACCATGGAGGCATAACCCGCCATCATAATGTCTTCCTGCATCAGGGCGGTAGAGCCGACCATCTCGCCAACAGCTGCCAGATACACGCCACCCGATAACTGGAAGACGATGACAAACAAAATAATAATCCACGGTCTGAGCTTTTCGGGCACAAAGGCACGCATAGCCGGGATAGAAAAAGGACCTATATCATGCATAGACTAGTAATTTACAAGGCATTCCACATTCATTCCGGCACGCAAACGCTCCATGTCTTCGGGACGGTTTTCTTTCGTAAACTCAATGCGGACCGGGATACGCTGTTCCACCTTTACAAAGTTACCGGCGGAATTATCCTGAGGAAGCAATGAGAAACTGGCTCCGGTAGCTTGTGATATGGATTTCACCACTCCTTTGAAAGTGACATGGGGGATGGCATCTACTTCCACTTCCACCTCTTGCCCTTCCTTTATATGGGAGGTTTGCGTTTCTTTATAATTGGCAACCACCCATTTATCATTTTCGTCTACCAGGTCTACCAAGGTCTGCCCCGGTTGCACCAACCGGCCTTCCTGTATTTCCTTGCGTCCGGTGGTTCCGTCGCACGGAGCAATGATAACGGTGTACGAAAGGTTCAAGCGGGCCAGCTTTAAGGCTGCTTCTGCCAACTTGATGCCCGCTTCCGTCTGTTCCAAACGCTGGGTTTGTTCCTGTTTTACTAAAGCGGTAGAGGTCTTTTGGCGTGCCAGTAATTCATAACGTGCCTTGGATGCTTCATAGTTGGTCTGGATAGCATCATATTGTTGCTTGGTCACCGCATCTTGCGCCAACAGGTTTTTATAGCGTTTATATTCACGCTCTGCATTATCCAGGCGGATCTTGGCTTCCTGCACGCCGGCATCGGAAACGGAAATGTTGTTTTGGGTGGTATGGATGGTAGAGGTCATTACCGTCTTTCCCGACAATGCATTCTGATAATCGGCTTCAGCCTGTGCCAAGCGATAAAGAAATTCAGTATCTTCTATCAATGCCAATGTATCGCCCTTGTGCACCCGACTGTACTCTGTGAAATAGATTTTCTTGATAAATCCCTGCACACGGCTATTTACAGGCACAATGTGCTGGCGCACCCGGGCATTATCCGTAAACTCTACATTGCCCAAATGGACAAAACGGGCGCATACCCATAACAACGCAATAGCCAAAACGGCAATAACACAAATATTGAATGTCAATTTCTTAGTCTTTTTATTCATAATGGTAGTTTTTTATAATGTTCCCGAGATATAAAGAAGTTTGTAATAATTGAATACGGTATTGATTTGAGCGTTTACCAGTAGCAATTCCGCCGATAATTTAGAGTTGCTTGCATCCAGCATATCGGTGATAAGCGCCATATCATTTTTATAGCGGTTGCTTACTACCGAGTAGTTCTGATTGGCAAGTTCCACACTTTTCTGCTGGGTGGTAAGTTCCACGTATGATTCTAAGTATTTAATATGCTCCGCTTTCACAGCCAGTTCGGTTTGCTCGCGGGCATCATCATACTGTTCCATGGTGCGCTGAATGGTAAACTTGCTGCGGTTTATGGATTTGTTGGTTTTATAAAGGGAAGCGATATTGTACTTCACTCCCACTCCTACATACCAATAATTGAGATTCTTATTGATGGGCGGCACTTCGATAACGATAGGCCCGTCAAACTTATTCCCGGCGAACAGACCTATTTTGGGGAGTCTTTCGGATTTTACAATCTTATCTTGATACCGGCTCATCTGCACTGCCAGTGACAACTGTTTTAGGGAAGGTGAATGGGCAAAGGCGGCATTGGTCCAGTTTTCTTTGTCCTCTACAGGCAGTGTAGCGGCAAGAATCGTTGTATCGGGCTCCAGCGTGATGGTGTTGGAGAGTCCTAAAGTGGTTGTCAGGTTATTGTTCAAAATAGTAATGCTATTCTGAATCTGGGTGTGGGTCAACTCCAGGTTTGCCAACAGCAGTTCATAGCGGGTGATGTCATTCTTCAGGACGATTCCCTCACTTCCTTTGGCACGAATATCTCTCAGTACCTGTTTGGTCTGTTCAATATTCCGCCGGTACACACGAAGCATGTTTTTCTGTTTAAACAAGTCCAGGTAATACCCCACCAACATGAATCGTACTTTATCACGGCTATTTTCCAGATCCAGCTTGGCAATTTCTTCCTGCAACTTTGCCAGTTCTATGCCACTGGAAATTGCCCCGCCGGCATAAATAGCCTGTGTAGCTTCAATAGCAAAATTATTCCCAAAATGTGGCATGGGGGCATTCATGCCGCCGGACAGGTCACGGTCTATGATACAGGCATCTCCCAGATAGCTGAAAGATAAGGAAGCCTCGATCTCCGGCAGACGAGCATTCCTAGCTACTTTCACACCTTCGCGCGCTTCATTGACTCCCGTCACGGAGGGACGTAGTGATTTACTGTTTTGGTCGGCAAGCGAGAACATCTCATTGATAGAGATTACCCGTCCGGACACTTCTTGGGCATGCACGCCCACAGAACATAATGACGTGCAACACGCCATTATGAACAAAGTGAATTTGCTCATACGTTTAAATTATGATATTTAAATGATTAGAATATGAAAAGGGATATATAATAAGGTGTACGCCTTAATCTGAATTTTCTCTTCCCCAGTCATGGAAAAGTGACAATTTGATTAATACGCCATTAAAGAAGTACATAAATGTTTTCTGATCTGCTCTTTTCATTGATAGTATGGAACTTTATGCTCCATTTCGGGCACAAAGGTACAAAAAATATGTTTCAAATGAGCGCAAATCGTTCACAAAAAAATAATACTCTCTTTGCAAAGCATTGGTTTATTCCGGAGAATAGACTAACTTTGCCTATGCAAGTTTAAATGCGAAGAAATCTTGATTGATCCATGACCGATACCATCTCATACCAATATTTATCTCCTTCCGCACTCAGAAAGTCGGCCGACCAAGGTGAACTGTTCCTTGCCAAATATAGTGAGATAGAGAAAAAGGAAGCCCCTTGCTTCTTTTGGGGAAAGTTGACGCAACCCTACATGACGGCGCGTTGCCTCATCGCCCTATCCCATGTGGTGCAGTCCAGTTTCAACCTGACTCCTGCCCAGCTCTCCCTGCTGAAAGATCCCATTGTGACGGCGGGAAACGAGCGCCTGCGCTTTGAAGGATTCTCCAACTGTGCGGGAGTGTATGCCAGAGTAGATGTACTGCCCGAGGGACACGACGGAGAGTTTCTGGAAAACGGAACGACCAACGTCGATTTCAACTCCGGCATGCTTTCTGCTTTAGGCAGTATCAGCAAACAGGAAAGGATGATCATGTCCGTCGGTCCTAAAGAAGTGGGCCTGTATCATAAAGGAGAGAAAGTGATAGAGCGCAAAGTCCCCCTCCCCACCAAATGGATAAAAGGACTGACCACCGTACAAATCTATCAATCCGTCGCCGAACGAGTTTATTCATTCAACCGCATACAGACTTTGCAACTTTTCCAAACCATGCCCAAAGGAGCCATAAAGTGCGACTATTACCTGGTGATGCGCGGCAACAAACCTGCCTTCTCGCCGGTAAAAAGCATGAATGCCGTTTGCATAGGCGGGCTTCATCGCTTGCGCTTGCTGGAACCTCTACTGCCGTTTGCCGATGAGTTACGTCTATTTGTGCATCCCACCATGCAAGCCACCATTTGGCAACTCTACTTTGGAGCTGTCCGTTTCAGCCTCTCCCTGTCCAGGGAATGCTGGCGGGGATTCTCAGGAGAAGGCGCCGCACTGGATGCTTTGCTGGAAGATGTTCCCGAAAACTGGATAGCGGCAATGGATAAATACAGTTATGCCAACCAGCAATTCAACCCTACTTTATTTGCAGCCCGGGAACACATCAACCTTGATAAAGCAGAGTCACTTTCCGCACGACTGGCGGCTATGGGGTTATTGGGATTCGATTTGGATGAAAACAGTTTCTTCTATCGCCGCCTGCCTTTCAAGACCGAACGCATTCTGAGCCTCAACCCACGAATGATGGCAGCGGATAAACTGCTGGAAGAAGGGAAAGTGGAAATTATATCCAATGCCCCCAACCGGACGGAAGCGCGCGTAGCAGGAAGCGGAGGAGTAAAACATACAGTCATCTTAGACAGGGAAAGCGGAAAAGAACGCTGCACGTGCACCTGGTTTAGCAGCAATCAGGGAGAACGGGGAGCTTGCAAACACATTCTGGCAGTAAAGAAACAAGTAGTATGGAAGAACTAAAACACGAGTTGGAGAAATTATCCAAGGCTTACAAGGATACTTCGGAGAAAGAAGAAAAAGTATTAATACCCTTTATCAAGAGATTATTAGAACTCCCAATGAAGGAACGGAGGAAACTCCTGCCCACCATTCGGGAACTGCAATGGATAACAGGCAAATTCGCAGGGTTCAGCAGTAGCACGTTTTGCAGTCAGGACAGGGCATGCTTTCTGGGTGCCGTACAGTTTGTGTGCTGCAACAAACGGGAAATGGACTTGGGCTATCATATAAACTTCCACCTGCTTTGCAAACTGCTTTCCCTTTACACGCCCTCCTGGCTGACAGAGTATATAGATGATGGAGAAAGTTACATGAACTTCAATATATCCTATGAGGAACTGATGCAGCTTACAGACATGGGATACATAAAAGAGATTTCTCCCAACCGCATAGCCCAAATGCTTCCCGGATACATTATGCTAAAGCCTTCCACGCCTAAAGGAGACAATGCTTTCGATAGCGACCTGCTATTAAAACGGGAAATAACCTTGAAAGAACATATCTGGTATCTTTTTGAGCAGGAATCATCCATCGTTTATTACAATGATCGGGCTAAAGAGGCCTATAAGAAAGGAATCACCCCACGCGATGAAAGTTTCAGCGCCGCCTTTTACCGTTTTTCACTAGACGGGCATCTGGATAGAAACCAACTGCTGAAAACCACCCTTTCCGCTTTCCAACGAAGTTTTAAGAAAGACATGATAGGTTGGTTTGCCGCACTCTTTGAGGAATTGCAACCCACCACAGAAGAAATTCTATCTTTGCAGGAAGACATGATGCAAGTGTTCACTTCCTCTTATACCAAACCGGTAAATGTGATGCTGCAACAACTAAAGAAAGTAGTAGCCCAAGAGGGATTCCGGTATCAGGAGTTCACGGAACGGGCCACCACTCTTTTCTTTTCCAGCCCCAAGAACTCATTACTCACCATTCATTCCCTCTTTGAACAGATTGCAACACGCCATCCCGAAATGAAAGAAACGTGTTGCATCACGCTTTGCCAACTGTTCTTGAAGAAAGATGAAAGCCTGCAAAAGAAAGCCGCCCACTTTATCTTAAAATATGGCGACGCTTCTTCTTCCGTCCTGCAAGAGGCACTGCAATCTTATCAACCGGAAATGTTTCAAAAGGTGAAAGAAAGCCTTGCTGCCTTTATAAAACAATCTGCCGAAGAAGCCGGAATCATAGAAGAAAACTTACTGCCCGAAAATATGCCTTCAGAGGCAATTCGCATTTGCAGGGAAGACAATCGCATCGCCTTGCCCGGCAATAAAGAAGATTTCCTGTTCCAACTGAGCCGCCTGTTCGATATGGGCGAAAGTTGGGAAATAGATACGACAATAGCTTCTATCATTGCTTTCCACCCTCAACTGAATGCAGATGATTTCAGCCGGATGGAGCCTGTATTTCAACGGGCTTTCAACATTGTAGCCAATGGCTGGGAAGTTTACGAAGACCTCATTGCCACCTTCCTGCTGGAATATGAACGCCTATGGACACATACCAATAATTCCATTACCGGTTTCCTGAAAAATGTATTTGCCCGGTTGAAAGAAAAAGATGAGACAAGAGGGGCTTACGACGAGCGTTCCTTCAGACGGCTTGCCGATTGGCAGCCTGCTTATAGTGACGCAACTTGCTTTACTCCCATCAGACAACTGTGGTTGGAGGCCATCCGGAAGATTAAAGAAGGAGATACATTGCCTTTACTTTCCACCCCTACACATAGCCCGGCATACATACAAGCCACCGAACTGGTGAAACGGCTTGCCGCCTATCAAAAAGCCGGTGCAACGCCCTCTACATGGGATTTACAATTAGCCATTGCCCGCTGTGCACCGGAGGATAAAGAAGAAGCCGTCAGCCTGGCCCAACGGTTGTTGAAAGATGAATATCTCCATCTTTGCCAGTTCTTGCTGGATGAGAATACGATGCCCGAACCACCTTATATCAATCAGCCCGCATGGGTTGCGGCAGGATTGGTGAAAGATCCCGATACGGAATTTGAGGCATTCCGGTCTTTCTCATGCAACACTCTGCCTCATCATTACCTGGCAGGTATCCACGAATGGAAGGAGCCCAAGCCTAAAAAAGATCCATATCCCACAAACGCGCTCTTGCTTGACGTGGAGTTCTATAAATGGAAAAAGTATCTGGAGCACAACAGCCGCCAGCTTTGGCAGGAGCATCTCATTATCAATAGCAGATATAACATAGGCGATTCCAACTATATGGAGCGTCTGTTCTGCTGTTTCCCTAACCGTCCGGAACCATTGGTAACACAAATCGTAACTTGCTATATGGATTTCGGCACACCGCAGGAAGATAGCAAACGCTGCATTACTTGCGCCCTGCATATGTTATTGTCTTTCCACTGCCCACTCAGAGAGATGAGCTTGCTTTTACTGGGCGGTTCACTGCTCTTTGCCGACAAAACCGTCCGTTCATACGCCGCAGAACTATGGATAGAAGGGATAACTGCCGGAAGAATAGACAATCAGCGGTTGGGAGAGATCCTGGCACGAATCCTCTGTATGGACATTGCCCCGTTGAAGCGCTTCACTACACAGATCTATGAAAGTATGTACAAACGAAGCGCGTTTCATAACCAACGGTTGGAAGATTTACTTGCCACGCTTCTGGGTAGATTGCCCGAAAAGCCTGTCACCGGACTGAAACAATTACTGGAGCTTTATCTGGAGCTGCTGAATATCAATCGCAGTAAAGTTACAGATAAAGATTTCCTGCAACGCCTGCAAGCATGGACAAAGAATAGCAATCTGAAGAAAGTTGCGACTTCCATTATACAAGTGTCGTAAACAAGGAGTATCTTGCAAGGTTCATTATATTTCAAGCAAGCAACTATATTTCTTGCTTGAAATAAACCATATCTTTAAGCAAGATTCCATCTTCTACCATAGGATGATCATAATTATCCGTAAAGAAGTTTTCAATGCGATGGGAATAGTCAAAGCCACAACTGGTATAGAATCCGATAGAACTTGGTACATCTCCTGTCCCAACAATCATTTGTGTGTATTTCCCTGAATAGTGGCTTATTAAATAATTGATCAACTTCTTTCCATATCCTTGCCGTTGAAAGTAGGGATCAACAGCTATATTCTTCAATTCACAAATTCGGTTTCCTTCATCGGTAACCACACAAACAGCTTTCGTCCCATTATCTTCGAGCACAAACATTTCGCCTCGTTCCAAATAACGGTCTATCATAGATTCCTGCTCATCAGCAAGTAAGAGCAAATCTAAGTATTGTTTTTTGTTCGTTTCTATTTGAATAATCATACAATGCATTTTAGCTTGATTCAACTCAGCTCCTTTGCCATCCAAAAATTAATAAGAGAAAGCTGATTAGCCTTACGCTTTTGTTCTTCCTCTACTATATAACCTTTTTTTTCAAAGAAAGGACGGGCTGTTAAACTCACTTCAGATGTAATCCGCGTAATTCCGGTTGTAATTGCATGCCGTTCTATTTCTTCTAAAAGCATCGTAGCAATACCTTTACTCTGAAAGTCCTTGTGAACAAACATAGAATGCAAATAGCCCTGGGGAGTGATAGATGAGAAACCAACAATTTCCAACTGCCGATTAACAGCTACAATAAAGTAGTGAGTCTTTATCATATCTCCTATTTTAGAAAGGTCATCTCCGCACGATGCCCAATCTTCAACTTCCGCCTGTGAATAGTCACGGCTATTTATCATGAGAACAGTATTTTGAAACAAATCTCTTAACTCAGCAGTATCCGACTGCTGAGCTGCTCTGATTATAAAGTCTGCTTTCATATTATATTTCGAATTAATCATATCTTTAAATTAAATGCTTCCTTCAACAAATGCTAAAACATATATCTGTTTTTCTGAAGTATCGGTAAATGGTTCTTCTTCGAAACCTCCAAACTTGCGAATGATATTAAATCCAGCCCATTTCAGGTATGAATCTAATTCTTGAGGGAAAAATAATCTCATATCCAAATTTTGGATTGAATGAAACTCACCGTTTATGTAATTCTACTCCACAAATATTGTATCCATCCTTTGCTATTGGCAGTGTAAGCCTGCCTGTTCCACAGCAAAGTTCTAGTATTTTAGCGTCTTTATTTTTCGGTAACCACTTTTTGTAAAACTGCAAATCAGATAGGAAAGTATTTAATCCATCATAAATATCTGCGTCATAAATCAAATCGCCAACCTTATAATCTGTATTCCTTTTGTTCTTCATATTGTATAATCTGCCAGAGGCTTTTATTTTTGAATATTCTTGTTACGTTTGTTTTGTTTGCAATAAACACAATAGTCATAATGCACTGTATGCAAATTTCCGCAATCGGGACAAACGTATTTTTCTTGTTGCTGTTGCAAGAAAAGTTCCTCCCCATATTCTTTAATAAACGCCAGATTTTCAAGCATACTCATAGAATATTTAGTTTTATACCTCAAATCAAGCTGCCTCAATCGTTTACAAGGAAATTTTAAACACTCGAAGCAATAAGTGACTTTTTTGTCGCAATTCCAAATAATACAATTCGTTTGCCTATTTCGGCATCCGAGGCATAACTTTTTCTTGTCTTGGAATGAATGGCACAATTCACAATTCATTCCACATGGAGCTATTGTTGTTATCATCTTACTGAGTGTCTATCATATTCAACATATTCACAAATATAAGAAAAGTGCAATTCACTATAAAATGAACTGCACTTTTTTCTTGTATTCAAGCACAATAAACTTTTTAGAGCCTAAAAACCTTTGCACCTTTTCTGTTCCTTCTGCAGCTACATACTTGGGCGAAGCCTGTTGAAATAGCTTTTTGAACTATATATCAGTTATTTATTTTTAATTTACTAGCTCCTTCTTCCTCTTTTTCCACAACTGATAACTGTTAATAATATTTTGCCACACCACATAGCTACCCGGTCCTACGGAAGATAACGGATTAAGATAAGTAACCGCCATCCATATGGCAAGCACCGTATTCTTCTGTCCTAGCGCCTGCCCGCCACTGATGCGGTCATTATACGCTCCACCGATTCTTTTACCCAAATAGAATTGCAGGCAGCAAGTAACAAGTCCGGCAAATGCAATCATGACTTCCACCGAAACATCTGCCGTACTATTTACCAGCGAACGCGTAGTCTGCCCCATAACGATAGTCAATGCCACCGCCCAAAGGTAAAAAGCTAAAGTGTGATAGTTCAATAAAACCCGATGCACCCTGGGAACACAGTAACGAAGGAACAATGCCAAGAAGAACGGAGCAAGCAACAACGGAAAAACCTTACTCAGAATTTTAAGAAACGCCACCATAAAAGTAACATCAGCATGCGGCTCCACTAAAGGAAAGACAAGCGGAACAGCTATGGCAGCCAAAATATTAGAAAGCAATGTATAAGTGGTAAGACTGGAAGCACTTCCCCCCAGTTTGCCCGTAATTACAGCCGCAGCCGTAGCCGTGGGACAGATCAGACACACCATAGCAGCCTCAAAGATGTCTTTATTCGATTCATTCATCGGACAAAAAATCAACAATAACGCTATGATGCCGCAAGATACTGCCTGAATAGACAACAACCACCCATGCCACGCCCGGGGCACAAGTTCCTTAGGCTCTATCTTGCAAAAAGTAAGTAGCAGCTGGGCAAAAATCAATGAAGGGGTTAAAACTGCGATCAGCCAATTCATAAATGGTTTTGTCGGCTCCAGAAAAGTGAAGTTGGCAAAAATAAAATAACCGATAACTCCTGCAAGCATAGCAAGAGGTAACGTCCAATTCTTCAGAAACTTAAACACGTCCATCTTTTCAGCTTATATTTTGGGAATGCAAAGTAAAAGAATTTAGTTCAAACACTCGTCTATTTTTCGGGTTTTATAGCAAGTTTCGAATAAAAAACAGAAAACTTGAAGGCAAAAGCCGAGTTTTCATTAAAAATAGCTACATTTGCACCTTAAATTGAAAATGAAAACCGATAGACTTAAAATAGCAATTCTGTTGTGCAGCCTTTGGTTGGCCTTGCCTTTTTTTTGCCAGCCGGTAAAAGGAAAGGACTTCGTAGTCGTCATTGACCCCGGTCATGGCGGGCACGATCCCGGTGCTATAGGCAAACGGGGAAAGGAAAAGAATATCAACCTGAATGTGGCTTTGAAAGTAGGACGGTTGATTCAGAACAACTGCAATGACGTGAAATTGGTCTATACCCGAAAGACGGATGTATTTATCCCACTTGACCGCCGTGCACAGATAGCCAATAACGCCAAAGCGGATTTATTTATTTCTATCCATACCAACTCCGTAGCCCGCGGCAAGACAGTGCGGGGAGCCGAAACCTACACTTTAGGACTTCACCGCACAGAGGAAAATCTGGAAGTGGCAAAGAAAGAAAACTCCGTAATCCTGATAGAGGACGATTATAAACAACGCTACGCAGGATTCAATCCTAATTCTTCCGAAAGTTATATCATATTCGAATTCTTGCAGGATAAGAATATGGAGAAAAGCGTAAAATTGGCAACTCTGATACAAAGACAGTTTAAGAGTACGGCACGCCGCATAGACAAAGGTGTGCATCAGGCAGGATTCCTGGTGTTGCGCGCCACCTCTATGCCCAGCGTTTTGGTGGAATTGGGCTATATCTCAACTCCGGACGAAGAAGACTACCTGTTATCGGATGCCGGAACCACCGCGTTAGCAAATAGCATATACAAGGCATTCCTGAACTATAAACGCGAACATGACGCCCCCGCCGGCAGAAGCACAGTGCAACGGCAAGATTTGCCCGAACCCGAAGCCACTCCCGAAGAACCGGTAATAGAACGACAGACAGCAGATGCCCAAACAGCTACGGAGCCTGCAAAAGAAAGAAAGTCTCCTACACCCGGCCCTGCTAGAAGAACAAGCGGGACACAGTCCAAAGCATCCGGCAAGCCTGTATTCAAAATACAAATACTGGCATCCGATAAAGTACTTCCTAAAGGCAGTAAACAACTGAAAGGATTATCACCCGTAAACTATTACCGCGAAAAAGGACTCTATAAATATACATATGGAGAAAGTACGGACTATAACCAGATATTGCGTATGAAACGCAACATCTCAACCAAATTTAAGGACGCATTCATCATTGCCTTTAAGAATGGGGAAAAGATGAATGTGAACGAAGCGATCAAAGAATTTAAAAAGAATAGATAATATATAAAGGTATAACTGAAATGACGAAAGAGGTAAAAATAGGATTAATAGGCATCGCTGCATTGGCTATGCTCATTTTTGGTATCAACTACCTGAAGGGAATAAATATGTTCCAATCCGCCAATTATTATTATGTAGAATATACAAATATCAACGGATTGGCAAATTCCAGCCCTGTATTTGCAAACGGATTCAAGGTGGGAACAGTGCGAAACATTAACTATAACTATACCAAACCGGGGCACGTCACCGTAGAGGTGGAAGTAGATAAAGAAATGCGCATCCCCAAAGGAAGTACGGGCGAACTGGTAACCGAAATGCTGGGAACCGTAAAGATGAATCTGACAATGGATTATGCAGCAACAGAATTCTATCAGCCGGGCGACACACTGCCGGGAAAGACCAACACAGGGCTGATGGGAGCCGCAGAGGAAAAGCTAGTTCCCCAAATGGAACAGATGCTTCCCAAACTGGACTCTATCCTGCAATCATTAAATACACTGCTGGCAGATCCCGCATTAACGGCTACTATCCACAATGCAGAAAGATTGACTGCAAACTTGGATGTAACCACTCGCCAACTAAATTCCCTGATGCAGAAAGATCTTCCTCAAATAACAGGTAAACTGATTACTATCACCGACAACTTTGCGGCAGTCAGTGAAAATCTGAAAGGCATTGATTATGCATCGACTTTCAACAAGGTCGATTCCACCTTATATAATGTGCAGATGCTGACCGAAAAGCTGAATCGCAAGGACAATACCATCGGGCTATTGTTCAACGACCCTGCATTTTATCATAATTTAAGTACGACAACAGCAAATGCCGCGTCACTGCTGGAAGACCTGAAAGCTCATCCTAAACGTTATGTTCACTTCTCCTTATTCGGGAAGAAAGACAAGTAACAAATTTACTTATATAGAATTTCTCTAAATAAGTCTACATGGCTATTTTTCTATTTCAATTCAGTAAATGGCTGCAAATAGGGCTAAAAGAGCATGTAGACTTATTTCATTTAAAAAGAATTAAAGCCATATTTTAGTAGATACTTCACTATAAATCAAGTAATTACCAATATGGAATTTTGAATTCTACATTTCGAAATTGAGTTTTTTATAAGTAACTGAAACTAAAGAGCTTACTCTTTAAAAATAAAAAGCAAGTAAAAAGCGATTTGTTTTTTTAGAATTTCCTTTCGAAATTTGCATTCGTAGAAGTTTCGCTTTTTATAATAAATGTCTTATATGATTGAAAATGATCACGTCGTTTTATGGACCCGTTGCCTGAACATTATTAGAGACAACGTACCGGAAACGACCTATAAAACGTGGTTTGAGCCTATCGTACCGCTAAAATACGAGGACAAGGCACTAACAATAGGAGTCCCCAGCCCTTTCTTCTATGAATTTTTAGAAGAAAAGTTTGTGGACTTGCTGCGCGCCGCCCTATACAAAGAGATTGGGGAAGGAACGCAGTTGATGTATTGTATCTTGACCGATAAGACCAACCATATAACTGTGGAGATGGAAGGAACCAAGCGTTCTCCGGCATTGCCGCCACAAACAGCTATACGGGATGGTAACAAGGCTCCTAATCCGATGCAAGCTCCGGCTCCGCAGGATTTGGACCCACATCTGAACCCTAACTATAACTTTGAGAATTTTATCAAAGGAAACAGCAATGAGTTCTCGCGTACTGTAGGAGAAACCGTAGCCAAGAATCCCGCAAAAACATTCAACCCTTTGTTTTTGTACGGACCATCAGGTGTGGGAAAAACCCACCTGACCAATGCCATCGGTACCCGCATCAAGGAATTATATCCTGAAAAGAGAGTATTGTATGTATCCGCCCATTTATTCCAGGTGCAATACACTGACTCTGTACGTACCAACCATTTCAACGATTTCATCAGTTTCTATCAGACAATAGATGTTTTGATAATCGATGACATCCAGGAATTTGCCGGAGTGACCAAAACCCAGAATACGTTCTTCCACATCTTTAACCACCTGCACCAGAACGGCAAGCAGCTTATCCTGACTTCCGACCGTGCACCGGTCATGCTGCAAGGTATGGAAGAACGCCTGCTTACCCGTTTTAAATGGGGACTGGTGGCCGAACTGGACAAACCGGATGTGGAGTTAAGAAAGAACATCTTGCGCAACAAGATACGTCGTGATGGCTTGAACATACCCGAGACAGTGATCAACTATATTGCAGAGAATGTGAACGAAAGTGTCCGCGAACTGGAAGGTATCATCAACTCACTGCTGGCACAATCCATCATCTTCAAACGTGATATTGATTTAGATTTGGCAGAACGCATCATACGGAAAGCTGTGCGTTGCTGTGAAAACAAACCTATCACGGTAGAAGATATCATACAGAAGGTATGCAGCCACTATGAAATAGAAGAATCTGCCATCCACACCAAAACAAGAAAAAGAGAAGTGGTACAGGTTCGCCAGGTGGCAATGTATCTGGCTAAGAAACATACTGATTCATCTTCTTCTAAAATCGGTCAGTTAATAGGTAACAAAGACCACGCAACCGTATTACACGCTTGCAAAATAGTGAAAGACCAAGTGGAAGTGGATAAATCATTCAAAGCGAATATCGAAGAAATTGAAGCTTCATTAAGAAGGAAAGCATAATCCTCAAAAGAATTACCACTTAAAGAATACATCATTTACCGTAGGGGCGGATTGAATCCGCCCGTATGCACAAAGCAAACTATTATCGGGCAGATTCAATCTGCCCCTACGGCTAAATGGTAATCGTTTTTTTAGTTTTGACATCCCCTCTACTTTTCAAACCCTTGCTTTTTCAACGTACTTTTCAGAGTTCCGGACATATACTCATTATCCGATTTCTTATATCTCACATCTGTGAATACTTGCGCCAAGGTTTCTTTATTATTTTCCCTTATAAACTGATGATTTTCCGGCAGCGATTCCTTATAAGCATAAATACGGTCTAAATCCTCTTTCGAATAATCATGATATACTTCTTCATGCAAAATCCCCTCAATAGGAAGACGGTCTACCTGTGGAGGACACTCATCCGGATACCCCACAGTAATAGTGGCCACCGGCATCACTAATTCCGGCAGATGCAAGATATCGACAATCTGATCCGGATTATAAATAGTTGTCCCCAAATAACAAATACCCAGTCCGTTTTCCTCTGCTAATGTACAGAAATTTTGTGTTACCAACAGAGCATCGGTAGCAGCATTCAAGAAGGAGATAGGATTGTCATATCCCGGTTCAGCCTTACGCTCTTTGCACCATTTGCTAAAGCGATTGAAATCGGCACAAAAGGTCAGTACCACCGGAGCACCGGTAACCATCGGTTGATTAAAATGAGCTGGTGCCAATTTCTCTTTCATCTGCTTGTCACGGGTCACAATAACACTATATAGCTGCATATTTCCCATGGTAGATGCACGAAATGCTTCTTCAAGCAAATCATTTAATAAAGAAGCAGGAATATCTTCTTGCTTGTATTTACGGATTGTCCGTCTGTTCTTTATTGATTCCATATTCTTTTTCTTGCAAAGATAGAAAAATAAAAGTGTATAAATGCGCTTTTTTGAAAATTTATCGCCTAAAGACATATACTTCTTTCAAATATTTAATTACTTTGATGAATTATGCTAATTTTCAAAACGGAAAACTTTAGTCAGCATCAGTAATTCAATTATGCTTGATAATCAAGCGATTAACAAAAACTTTTGGATAACTTTCAAATTGTTGAAAACTTATTTGCGATTTATTTTGTTTATTCGGAAAACATATATAGCTTTGCCAAATCTTTTGTTGTGATGAGTTGGGACTTCTACACGTACAACTTATTAATAAATATAGTAAATCCAAAAATAAAAGTGGAAAAACAAACGTACACCTATGATGAAGCCTTCGAAGCATCTTTACAATACTTCAAAGGCGATGAACTTGCTGCAAGAGTTTGGGTAAACAAATATGCAGTAAAAGATTCTTTCGGGAATATCTTCGAAAAATCTCCCGAAGACATGCATTGGCGTATTGCCAATGAAGTAGCCCGCATTGAAGCTAAATACACTAACGGGCTGAGCGCGCAACAACTTTACGAGTTATTGGATCACTTCAAGTACATTGTTCCCCAAGGAAGTCCGATGACAGGTATTGGAAACAATTTCCAAGTAGCATCTTTGTCAAACTGTTTTGTAATCGGAATGGAAGGAGCTGCTGACTCCTACGGCGCTATCATCCGCATTGACGAAGAACAGGTGCAACTGATGAAGCGACGCGGAGGTGTAGGTCACGACCTTTCCCACATTCGTCCCAAAGGTTCTCCGGTAAAGAACTCTGCATTGACTTCAACCGGCTTGGTACCTTTTATGGAACGCTATTCAAATTCAACACGTGAAGTTGCCCAGGACGGACGTCGTGGCGCATTAATGTTGAGCGTTTCCATTAAACATCCGGACTCGGAAGCATTCATTGATGCAAAAATGACAGAAGGTAAAGTAACAGGTGCCAACGTATCGGTAAAACTGGACGATGCCTTTATGAAAGCTGCCGTAAGCGAAACTCCCTACACACAACAATATCCGGTAGACTCGGAACAACCGACTTTCACCAAGGACATCGACGCATCTTCATTATGGAAGAAAATCGTTCATAATGCATGGAAATCGGCTGAACCGGGTGTATTATTCTGGGATACCATTATCCGTGAATCTGTGCCCGATTGCTACGCAGACTTGGGATACCGCACCGTTTCCACCAATCCATGCGGTGAAATTCCTTTGTGCCCCTATGATTCTTGCCGTTTGCTGGCAATCAACTTGTATTCTTATGTAGTGAATCCGTTCACTAAAGATGCTTACTTTGATTTTGACCTGTTCAAAAAGCATGTGGCACTGGCTCAGCGTATCATGGATGATATCATCGATCTGGAATTGGAGAAGATTGAAAATATCATGAACAAAATAGAGTCTGATCCCGAAAGCGAAGAAGTGAAAGGTGCAGAAAAGCACTTATGGGAGAAGATATATAAGAAAAGCGGCCAAGGAAGACGTACCGGCGTAGGTATTACTGCCGAAGGTGATATGCTGGCAGCTATGGGACTCCGCTACGGAACGGAAGAAGCAACCGAATTTTCTGAAAAGGTACATAAGACTATCGCCCTGGAAGCCTATCGTTCATCTGTGATCATGGCCAAGGAACGTGGTGCATTTGCCATTTACGATAGCGAAAGAGAAAAGAACAATCCGTTTATCAACCGTCTGAAAGAAGCTGATCCGGGACTGTATGAAGATATGAAGAAGTATGGACGCCGCAATATTGCCTGTCTGACCATCGCCCCCACCGGTACTACCAGCCTCATGACACAAACCACATCGGGCATTGAACCTGTATTTATGCCGGTATATAAACGCAGAAGAAAAGTAAATCCTAACGACCCGCAAGCTCATGTGGACTTTGTGGACGAAACAGGAGATGCTTTTGAAGAATACATCGTATTCCATCATAAATTTGTGGAATGGATGACAGTAAACGGCTATGACCCTGCCAAGCGTTATACACAGGAGGAAATAGACGAACTGGTAGAAAAATCACCTTATTATAAAGCTACTTCCAACGACGTAGACTGGCTGATGAAAGTCAAGATGCAGGGACGTATCCAGAAATGGGTGGATCACTCAATCAGTGTAACCATCAACCTGCCGAATGATGTGGATGAAGATTTAGTCAACCGTCTGTATGTAGAAGCTTGGCGTTCAGGTTGCAAAGGCTGTACCGTTTATCGTGACGGTTCACGTGCCGGAGTCCTTCTTTCTGCCAAGAAAGAAAAGAAGGAAGAAGTTCCTTTCTGCAAACCGCCTACGGTAGTAGAAGTACGCCCCAAAGTACTGGAAGCAGAAGTAGTGCGTTTCCAGAACAACAAGGAAAAGTGGGTAGCTTTTGTAGGCTTGCTGGACGGACATCCTTATGAAATTTTCACCGGTCTGCAAGATGACGAAGAAGGTATATTATTGCCAAAGTCCGTTACCAGCGGGCGCATCATCAAGAATATAGATGAAGACGGCAATAAGCGTTACGACTTCCAGTTCGAAAATAAGCGTGGATATAAGACTACTATCGAAGGCCTGTCCGAGAAGTTCAACAAAGAATATTGGAACTATGCAAAACTAATTTCCGGTGTGCTTCGTTGGAGAATGCCTATCGACCGCGTTATCAAGCTGGTAGACTCTTTGCAACTGGATAGCGAAAGCATCAATACATGGAAAAACGGTGTGGAACGTGCACTGAAGAAATATGTAGTAGATGGTACCAAAGCCGAAGGACAAACCTGTCCTAATTGTGGCAACGAAACACTTGTATATCAAGAAGGATGCCTTATCTGTAAGACTTGTGGTACGTCCAGATGCGGATAATGGTCCATTATATAATGTAACATGAAAGAAGAACTCCCTTCATCCGCCTTGATGAAGGGAGTTTTATTATAACTATATGAAAGCATCATCAATGTATATCTATTTAGAGGGCGCAAAATACTTTGCCCATCATGGAGTAGATCCGCAAGAAACTGTTGTAGGAGCTTACTTCACCGTAGACTTGAAGCTGAAAACAGACTTCAGCCATGCTGCCCAAACCGATGATTTAACGGGAACAATAAGTTATGCCGATGTACACGCAGCGGTAAAAGAGGAAATGAAAACCCCTTCCCGGTTATTGGAACACGTCTGTGAACGTATCGGGAAACGTCTTTTTCATGATTTTCCCAATATTGAAGAAATAAATATCCGGTTGTCCAAAGAGAACCCTCCTATGGGGGCTGATTGCAGGAATGTAGGGGTGGAAGTACAGTATATACGCTGATTTTTCTCACAAAACATATACAAAAAACAATTTGAAAATACCAATTATATAACTACACCCACTGTAGGGGCAGATTGAATCTGCCCGATAACACCCCTATGAGTGTATTAGGGTGCATCCGGGCGGATTCAATCCGCCCCTACAGCTAAAGGACGACCTAAATCACTTTTTTAAAGCTGACCTTTACTTCTATTCTTAGCAGTCTATTATTTCGCCTTTCTACTTCTCCGCTTATTCACCTGTTCTACCGCCTCGGAAACGACCGGTTTATTTTCAAACCGCTTCGTATATCCGGTATAATCCGGATGAGTACGTTCATACTCCGGATCAAGGAATAACGGACTGGTAATAATATGATCTGCCGTAGAGCGATTGCAACAGAACACGATATTCTCTACTCCCGCCAAACGGGTTAATGCCTTTACATCCGTATCATGCGGTTGCAAAGTCATAGGATCGGTAAAGAAGAACAAGTAATCTATCTCGCCATCCACAATACGTGAGCCTATCTGCTGGTCTCCGCCTAACGGACCCGATTTCAGAATAGTAATATCCCAATCTATATCCGGATGTTTCTCTTTCAGTGCTTCACTAATCAAAGTACCGGTAGTACCTGTACAATAGAATTTATGACCAATCAATCTTTCCGAATTCCAAAGGACCCACTCTATTAAATCCTTCTTCATGGCATCATGAGCCACCAAACCGATTTTTCTTACTAATTTATCCATAGTCGTATCTTTTAGAAATATTGGAGCTTTACTTCCATCTTAAGTTTTAGATGAAAACAAAGTTAGTCATTCCATGTTCTAAAACAAAGAAAGTTGCTCATTTCCTTCCTCCGGATTATAAAATTTCATCTGAGAACTGATGCCTAATGCTTCAATCTTCTCAGTAAAATTAAGATTCAGATAATGCTCATTGGGTGAAATGCATTCATAGCGGTCGGCAAAATAAGTCTGATAACGTTTGGACATCTTAGGGAATAACTGATCTACCTGATTATAAAAGTACTGGCGGGAACCACTTCTCAGCGTTACTCCAAACATGGGCAATATATAAGAAGCGCCTGCTGCCACTGCTTTTTCTACAATTTCTTCCATATCCTCTATGGAATCATTAATAAAAGGCAAGACGGGCATCAAAGTAACGCCGGTATAAATGCCTTGTTTTGCCAACTTTTTCATTGCTTTGAAACGAGCAGAAGGTGGTGGAGCATAAGGCTCTAATTTACCAGCCAAATCGTCATCTGCCGTAGTAATGGTAAAACTGACAGCTGCATAAGTCCGGCTTATGTCTTGCAGCACATCCACATCGCGGGTAACAAGGTTTCCTTTGGTCATAACATGAACCGGAAAACGATGTTTGGCAATAAGCTCCAACGCTCCCCGCGTCAATTTCATTTTTTTCTCCAAAGGCATATAGGGATCATTCATAGAACCGGTCCCGATCGTTCCTTTCCTCTGGCGTTTCGTCATCAATTCGCCTCCCAATAATTCCAGGGCATTCTTCTTCACGGCAATCTGGGAAATATCACCCAAACGATAACAGCTGCTACGCGTATCACAATAAATACACCCATGCTGGCACCCTCGATATAAATTCATGCTATAAGCAATACCAAAATAATTATCCTCACTTCTCAACTTTGACAGAATAGACTTTGATTCGATATAATTTATTTCATGAACATTCATTATAGCTCCTTTTCTTCTTGATTAAATTTTACCAAACAAAGATATGGATTTTATCTGAAACAGTGAAATATAAAGAGAAACAATTTAAAAAAGTTTCAACTGAGAGAACTTTTTCTTTCCCAACAAGTGATATTTTAAAAGAATACTGAAACGGACTCTCTCCGGAAGTACATCCTCCGTAGATTTCATCATATTTTCAATGCGTGAAGCGGCAAAAGAATATCGGATTTCTTTAAACTCTTTGCGTGCTTTAAAAACAGCCCGCGCATTTTCCTTATCTTTCTTCAGATAGAAAACACAGGCGGCGATCACATCCAAAATGCCACGTACAAAGAGCACATGCTTCAATTCTTTCTCTGGCAAGTTTTTATAAAGCATCAACAGATTGTTCCTAAAATTAAGGAAAGTCTTGTGAGGATTTTCTTTTTTCAACGTAGCACCTCCCACATGATACACCACACTCTGAGGAATGCAAACTATCCTTTTCCCCCGACTGCGGAGACGCCAGCACAAATCTATCTCCTCCATATGGGCAAAGAATTGCCCGTCCAGTCCTCCCGCTTCACGGTAATCCGCCAAGCGGATAAAGAGTGCAGCGCCGGTAGCCCATAATACATCCTGCACAGTATCATATTGTCCTCTATCTTTTTCAACAACATCAAAAATACGTCCACGACAGAAGGGGTAACCATATCGGTCCATATACCCTCCACATGCGCCGGCATATTCAAAATATTCTTTATTCCTCTGGCTCAATATCTTAGGCTGGCAAGCTACGGTTTCTTGATGGGAATCCATATAAGCCTGCAAAGGTTCCAGCCAGTGCGGGGTAACTTCCACATCACTATTCAGCAGCACTACATATTCTGCTTCCACTTCTGCCAAAGCCCGGTTATACCCTTCCGCAAAACCATAATTCTGATCCAATTCTATCAAACGGACGGTAGGAAATTCACTCCGTAATACCTCACATGAGGTATCGGTAGAAGCATTATCTGCCACACATATTTCTATCCCCTCTCCCACCGAATATTGAAGCACAGAGGGGAGAAATTCACGGAGCATTTCCGCCCCGTTCCAATTCAATATAACAACAGATATTTTTACCATTTTATCTTTAATATAGCTCGGCGCGTAGAACACTTACACGATAGTCCCTTTTAAAGCCGTACCATCTTCATTAAAATCACCCAGTTTTACGCGAACCAATTGATTGTCCAGTATATCATTATGTTCCAATTCCACGCGGATATAATTATCCGTAAATCCGTGCATAGGAGTTCCCGCCTTTGATTTTTCCATCAGCACCACCGCTTCTTTTCCAATATGGGAAGCATAGAACGCTTTTGTCTTTTCATCCGACAATGCCAACAATCTCTGGCTTCGCTGATGCTTTACTTCCGGAGACACCACATATTCTATCTTTAGCGCCTGCGTGCCGGGACGTTCCGAATAACTGAATACGTGCAACTGGGTCACATCCAGCCCTTCAATAAAACGGTAGGCATCTTCAAAAAACTCATCCGTTTCACCACGAGTACCCACAATCACATCCACACCGATAAAAGCATCCGGCATTATTTCCTTTATTTTCCGTATCTTAGAGGCAAACAGTGCCGTATCATAACGGCGTCTCATCAATTTCAACACATCATCACTCCCCGACTGCAAGGGAATATGGAAATGCGGCATGAAAGCGCGCGAATGAGATACATATTCTATAATTTCATCCGTCAGCAAGTTCGGTTCAATGGAAGAAATACGATAACGTTCAATACCTTCCACCTGATCCAGTGCCTTAACCAGATCAAAAAAGGTTTCTCCGGTCGTCTTTCCAAAATCTCCGATATTCACTCCGGTTATCACAATCTCTTTTCCGCCTTCGGCCGCTGCCTGGCGCGCCTGCTCCACTATTTCGTCAATCGTTCCGTTACGGCTACGGCCGCGGGCAAACGGGATGGTACAATAAGAACAGAAATAATCGCAGCCATCCTGCACTTTCAGAAAATAACGGGTACGGTCGCCCCTGGAACAAGACGGCGAAAAGCTGCGAATATCTTTGGTAGCAGTGGTAATCGCCTCGCCTTGAGCATGTTTCTCCAGATTCCCCAGATAATTCATCAACTCCCCTTTCTGCTCGGCTCCCAGCACAATGTCCACTCCTTCTATCTCGGCCACCTGTTCCGGCTTTAACTGAGCATAGCATCCCGTTACCACCACATAGGCTCCCGGATGCTGTTTCACTAAACGGTGGATAGCCTGGCGGCATTTCTTATCCGCCACCTCCGTTACCGAACAAGTATTAATAACACAGATATCCGCCTTCTCTCCTTTGCGGGCTGTACGGATTCCTGCCTCCTTCATCGTCTTGCCGATAGTAGATGTTTCTGAGAAATTCAATTTGCAGCCTAATGTATAATAAACGGCCGTTTTATCCTGGAAAATTGTCGTATCAATCATACCTTTTTTATCTGTTTAGAGGGCAAAGGTACATATAATTCTACTTAAAATCTTTAGAATACCAATAATTATGCTTATTTTCGCACATTACGCTAAAGAATGTGCAATGATTAAAGAGAACTTTATTAAATTATACGAGAATAGTTTTAAAGAGAATTGGGATCTGCCGTGTTACACGGATTATGGGGAAGATACCACATTTACCTATGGACAAGTAGCTGAAGAAATAGCCAAACTACACTTGTTGTTCCAACATTGTAGCCTGCGCCGTGGAGACAAGATTTCCATTATAGGCAAGAACACCTCCCGTTGGTGCATCGCTTATCTTGCCACTGTGACTTATGGCGCCATCGTAGTGCCTATCTTGCAAGATTTCAAGCCCAACGATGTGCACCACATCGTCAATCATTCCGAATCCACGTTCCTGTTTACCAGTGACAATATATGGGAGAATTTGGAAGAAGAAGCATTGAGTGGCCTGCGTGCCGTCTTTTCTTTGACGGACTTCAGATGCCTGCACCAACGCGATGGGGAAACCGTGCAGAAATTCGTGAAGAATATAGAAAGAGCCATGGAGAAGAATTACCCGAAGGGATTCCACAAAGAAAATATCAATTATACGGATTTATCCAACGACAAGATCATGCTGCTGAACTATACTTCGGGCACTACCGGGTTTAGCAAAGGAGTAATGATTACCGGCAACAACCTAGCAGGCAACGTCACTTTCGGCATCCGCACCGGGCTGTTAAAGAAAGGAGAAAAAGTACTTTCCTTCCTGCCCTTGGCACATGCATACGGATGCGCTTTCGACTTCCTCACCGCCACTGCCGTGGGTACTCATGTCACCCTGCTGGGAAAGACTCCTTCGCCCAAGATCCTGATGAAAGCTTTCGAAGAAGTAAAGCCCAACCTGATTATCACCGTGCCTTTGGTTATAGAAAAGATATACAAGAACGTCATACAGCCACTCATCAACAAACGGAGCATGAAGTGGGCGCTCAATATACCTTTATTAGACAACCAGATTTATGCGCAAATCCGCAAAAAGCTGATTGATGCTCTGGGCGGACGTTTCAAAGAAGTTATTATCGGTGGTGCCGCCATGAATCCGGAAGTGACTGATTTCTTCTATAAAATCAAATTCCCATTCACCATTGGTTACGGCATGACAGAATGCGCACCGCTTATCAGTTATGCCCCTTGGAATGAATTCATCCCCGGCTCCTCCGGAAAGGTGCTGGATATTATGGAGGTACGTATCGAATCGGATGATCCCTATAACGTAACAGGAGAAATACAGGTACGCGGCGAGAACGTAATGAAAGGATATTATAAGAATGAGGAAGCCACACGCGAAGTGTTTACAGAAGACGGTTGGCTAAAGACAGGCGACTTGGGTACGATTGATGCCAACGGTTTCATTTATATACGCGGACGGAGCAAAACCATGCTGCTCAGTTCCAACGGGCAAAACATTTTCCCGGAAGAAATAGAGGCAAAACTCAATAATATGCCTTTCATCTCGGAAAGCCTGATTATTGAGCGCAACAAGAAACTGGTAGCCTTAGTCTATCCTGATTATGAAAGTCTTGATAGCCTGGGACTTAATACGCCTGAGAACCTGAAAACAGTGATGGATGAAAATTTAAAGAATCTGAATAAACTGATAGGCAATTATGAGCAAGTGAGCAAAATACAGCTTTACCCTACGGAATTTGAGAAAACTCCCAAGAAAAGCATCAAACGCTTCCTATATAATAGCATTGCCGAAGAATAAATTATGTTGTAAAACATGCTAGGAATCAGCAATATAGGTTTTATAACATAAAAAAGTGGAAAAAAAGTTGTTGTTTTCGGTACAACGTATTGAAAAAGTGCCTACCTTTGCATCGTTTTAAGAAAGCAACATTAGTATTACAGATTTAAAAGCAAAGAAAATGAAAAAATTAGTATTTTTGTTCGTAGCATTCGTAGCTGTTTCTTTCGCATCTTGCGGAAACAAGGCTGCTAATAACAACGCTGAAGCAACTGACTCAGTTGCAGTAGTAGAAGAAGCTGCTGTTGTTGAAACAGAAGTTGTTGACACTGTAGCTGCTGATACAGTAGCTGCTGACTCTGCAGTTGTAGCTGAATAATTTCAGAACGAACACTAGAGAGAATTGAAAGTCTGCCGTGCGAAAGCACAACAGACTTTTTTTATGTCCGTACCCCCCATGTCAACTTAGGTTGCACCACGCAGCCCTCCCTTTATACACATCTCGCTAACATTTTCAGTAACGTTTTCATCCACCGTAGGGGCAGATTGAATCTGCCCGAAAACGATTTACTTTATGTATTACTCCCAAGGTCGTGACCGTTGGTTCGGGCGGATTCAATCCACACGTGTCCACTAAAAACCGTTAACAATCTCTGTAA
>ERZ791737.121-NODE-121-length-100391-cov-94.001505_pt1 | contig 100391 bp, 92 predicted proteins | sample MGYA00510042_ERZ791737 | MGnify/ENA primary metagenome ERZ791737 (study PRJEB30046, sample SAMN00791965) | human gut metagenome | study: EMG produced TPA metagenomics assembly of the A metagenome-wide association study of gut microbiota in type 2... | reverse complement strand
TCAAGGCATATAGAATTAATTCTGCAAAATGAAACAATATGATAAAATAATCCTCTTATAAGCTTTTGCAAAGTCGCCTGTATCCGTTGCGAAGAAGTATCTGTCAACCGTTATTTTAAAAAAGGATATTGTGACAGGGCGTTTTTGACCGAAGAATATATTTATGATGCTCTTATTAAATAAGTTAGTATTCTTTTTTCCCTTTAATCAATATTTACTGGATTCAAGTAGTAAGCCTTGAATCCTATCCTTTTAAATCTTTGAAATCATCCTTTGTCTATTAATTAACTCAATGTAATCTATATGGAGATAAACAACATATAGTAACACAACGAGTGCTTATTTTATAATTTTATGGAAAAAATAGCTGTAATAGGCGGAGGCATCTCCGGCCTGTCAGTCGCTCATTGCCTTAAAAATCATTTTAAGGTCAGGGTCTTTGAGACCGAATCCCGTCCAGGTGGTCTGATAAAATGCGACAGGGTGGACGGAACGCTTTACCACATGGTGGGTGGTCATGTATTTAACTCCCGCCGTCAGGATGTATTGGAGTGGTTCTGGAAATTCTTCGATAAGGAACAAGAGTTTACCAAAGCAAGCAGAAATGCCATCATCTCTATGGAAGATCAAAGCTTGATAGGTTATCCCATTGAGAACCATGCATACATGATGAAGGAAGAGGTAATGAAATCTTTTATAGGTGATTTGCTTACAATAGCCCGTAGTCATGGCGGTTCTCCCAGTAATTTTGAAGAATTTCTCCGTGGGCGTTTTGGGGATACTTTGTACACCCTTTATTTTCAGCCTTATAATGAGAAAATATGGCGGAAGGACTTGCGACATGTTCCTTTATCTTGGCTGGAAGGCAAACTGCCTATGCCTACGGTTGAAGAAATGATTTACAATAACTTCAACCATGTGAAAGAGATGAATATGGTTCATAGTTCTTTTTATTATGCCAAACATAATGGCTCTCAATTTTTAGCAGACAGGTTGGCAGAAGGGTTGGATATTGTTTATAATACTCCTATAATGAACTTGCGGAAGCAAGGGAATAAATGGTTTATAGAAGGAGAAGAATATGACAAGGTAATATTCTGTGGAAATGTGAAACAGCTTCCCGGTATGCTTTCCGCTGTATTGGATTTTGGGCTACTTTCTCCCGCAATCGAGGGTTTGGAATTTCATGGTACTACTTCCGTATTGTGTGAAATAGAACATAATCCATACAGTTGGATTTATATGCCGAGCCGTACCCATCAGGCACACCGTATTATTTGTACCGGGAATTTCTCAAAGACCAATAATGCAGATGGAAAAATGAGTGGCACGATTGAATTTACCGACTATATATCCAAGGAAGATATTGATAAAAACTTGCTGTCCATTCCTTTTTCTCCTAAATATATTGCCCATACATATACCCCATACACTTATCCTGTGCAAAATGAGTCGACCCGTAAAATGATCCATGCTTTGAAAGATTCATTACAGAATGAGAATTTGTTTTTGTTGGGACGCTTTGCTGAGTGGGAATATTACAATATGGACGCTGCTATGGGGGCAGCCATGGATTTATCAAAGATGATGCTTTCGGAAAATAATTAATTAAAATATAGATCATGAATTTAAAAACATTTGCTGTTATATCACCATTGGCTAATGAGGCGGATACATTTGATACATTCGTAACTCAATTAAAGGCTGTTTTGGATGATGAAAAAACGGGAGAAATCTATTTTGTAGTGGATAATGCTTCTAAAGATAATACTTTGGAACTTTGTACGAATTTGGAGAAGGAAGATGCACGCTTTCATACAGTTTATGCCCCTGAAAACAAAAATGTAGTGGATGCTTATTTACGCGGCTATAAAGAGGCTTTAAAGCATGATTATGATTATATATTGGAAATAGATGGAGGATTATCTCATGATCCGGCTGCCATACCTCAGTTCTTGCGAGTGCTTTCTGAAGGTCATTACTGTGCATATGGAAGCCGTTTTATAAATGGTGGCTCTATCTATAATTCGAATTGGAAACGTTATTTCCTGTCTCATATGGGAACCGTGTTGTCTAATATACTTTTAGGCACAAGAATGCGAGATATGACTTCCGGTTATATGGGGTTTCATGCCCATGTAGCCCGATTATTTGTCGAACATGGCTTACTTTCAAAAGCTCATTTTTATCAGACAGAAGTTCGTTATTTGCTTCGTGAAGAGAGATATATTGAAGTTCCCATTCATTATATGGCTCCTTCTCCCCGTGTGTCAAAAGGGGCTATTTATAATTCATTTGATGTTCTTTTTCATTATTTTTTTCTTAGAATAAGAGGAAAAGCTGTAAAACTTGGCTAATGAGGATGATACATGATTTAGTGGAGGCATTAGGGATTAGGAATGAATCTTTAAAGCAGGGGATAAAATATATGTTTGTTGGTGGAATATGCACACTACTTGATTTTTTTATTCTATATGTTTTTGCAGAATGTTGGGAAATCAATTATTTGGCTTCATCGATATTCTCTTTTCTTGCTGGTGTTGTTCTTAATTATTTTTTGTGTACCTATTGGGTCTTTAGAGTTCGATTAATAAATAGAAGATCGCTGGAATTTTCTTTATATGTGATAATATCTTTAGTAGGTTTAGGATTTAATACATTTGTTATTTGGTTCTTTACAGCCTGTTGGGGAATTTATTTTATGTTTTCCAAATTATTGGCGGCATGTGTTACATATTTTTGGAATTTCTTTTGCCGTAAGTATCTGTTACATTTTCGGTGGAATAAGAATGTTTAGAGGAATGATGAAAGACAATGCTCAATATCTAACATAAAGTACAAGCCTAAATAGAAAAAACTGTGGGAAATTCCCACTTTTTCATTTATATATAAATTAAAAAGCAAAAAAGACATGGAAAAAAACAGTCAAAAATCACATTAAAAGTAGGAGACTACTACAAAGTGTTTGACTTTAGCGACATCGCTTATCTGGAAGCCAATGGTAATTACACAAGAGTTGTAATGGTCTCGAAGAAGGAAAAGTCCCTTATGGTAACGTTAAACTTGAAAGCCCTCAGCAGTTACCTGGATGATTCTTTTCTCAAAATTCATCGATCTTATATGATTAATCCGGACTATGTATCACGAATATGCGGAAATAGAGTAGAGATGTGTACGGGTGAGCTTCTGGATGTCAGCCTGCCTTATAAGAAACTTTTGTGGGATACTTTGAATGTGGTAACTCTTGGAAAAAGATACAAAGAAAAAAGAGCTTCCTCAAAAGAATCATGAAATTGATGGATTGAAGTTGTAAAGGAGAAGAGTCTGCCTTGGCCCCAATCACCTTTCGTAATAAGTAAAGGTGGTTGGGGTGTAGAAATGTCGGTTGAAAAATATACGGAGGAAATATTGACTTATGAACACGAAGCCTGCGAAGAGTGGTGCTGTAAGCTGATTCTTTAATGAAAAATAGTTGTCTGAAGAAAAGTTGTATATTTGCGTAGACCTAATTGGATGGACTATATGAAAACTACATCTGAATACATTGCATTATTACGTAAATATATGACTGAGAACTCTCATAAATACGGTATTATACGTATAGGGATTTTCGGATCTGTGGCACGTGGTGAACAGACTGAGGATAGTGATGTGGATGTGTGTGTGGAATTGCAGACACCCAGCATGTTCGACTTGGTTCATATCAAGGATGAACTTCAGCTCTTGTTTGACTGTGCCGTTGATATCGTGAGATTGCGCGATGACATGGATGGGCTGTTGAAACAGAACATTGTGGAGGAGGGGATATATGCGTAAGGAAGAAATGGTTGATGTAATGCTGGGGAAGATAGAACAAGCCATTGTTCGTATATTGTATAACTAGACTATAGATTCATATCATTATTATTGATGTCTCCATGTCTCAGATAAATCTAAAGCAATAACTTTGATTCGGAAAGGCATACTTTGGGCGATTGGATAATAGAAAGCTAGACGATATTCTACGAATATAAAAATTAATCTATAAACGTATAGACTACTTTCTGTAGGCTGTGTGCAATGAAGGCATGCAGCCCTTATTTCTTTTGTGCCGGTGGTATGACCGGCTTTCCATATGTATTATAAAGACGATGTCCTCCGTGACTATCAGCAGGAAATGAAGGTTCGGCTCTTTGAAGAGTGGAACCTTCATCGGAACGTGATGGTACAAATGCCGACCGGTACGGGAAAGACGCACCTATTGACAGCGATAGTCAGGGAGTTCTTACACCGTTCTGATACCCAAGTATGGATTGTAGCCCATCGCCGGGAACTGGTGGAACAGATAGAGGAAACCGTTGCCAAGTACGGAATAAAGAAGGAAGATGAAAGGGTAAATGTAATGTCTATCCAGTGGCTGTCACGGAACTGGAAGGATATAGACAGAGAACTGGGCTTGATAGTTATTGACGAAGCGCACCATGCTTTGGCGGAAACCTACAGGGAACTTTGGGAAAGGTATCCGGAGGCAAGAAAGCTGGGCATGACCGCTACGCCATGCAGACTGAACCGGAAAGGATTTACTGAACTGTTTGATGCACTGATTACCTCATGGACTATCTCTGAATTCATAGGCAAGGGTTGGCTGTCTGTATTTGACTATGTGTCTATCCGTGCAAACAGCGTGGAACAACGATTGATTGACACCCTTAGGAAACGCGGGGCGGACGGTGACTATCAGGTGAAGGAAATGAATGAAGTTCTGAACCGGAGGTCCAGTATCGGGCGGCTGTATGAAAGCATAGAGAGATATGCCCCCGGAAAGAAAGGAATCGTATATGCCATCAGTATCGCCCATGCCCGTCAGATTGCCACTTATTATAGTGCACGCGGTGTGATAGCCGTAGCCATCGACAGTAAAACACCTGCTCTTGAACGCAAGAGGTTGGTAGAGGATTTCAGGCAGGGAAAGATAAAGGTGCTGGTCAATGTGGATATATTTTCCGAGGGATTTGACTGTCCCGATGTGGAGTTTATCCAGTTGGCACGTCCTACACTTTCATTGGCTAAATATCTGCAACAGGTGGGACGGGGACTGCGGAAGTCGGGAAACAAGGAATCCTGTATGTTGATAGACAATGTGGGATTGTACCGGATATTCGGACTGCCCACCCGGAAATGGGATTGGAAGGCGATGTTTGAGGGACGGATTATCGGTAATGCCATGTCCCGGGCGCGAATGGAAAATAGTTGGACGGCACCATACTTGCCTGTGGAGAATGAGGCACAGGATGATGAACTGGAAGTGGTGATAACGCATAGCCAACTGATAGATGCCATCAAGAATAAGGAATCCGCTGTATCGGAAAAAGAAGCATACCCAAGTTTGAAAGCCCATTATGACAGGCAGTCCGGCCTTTGGGGCTTAAGGCGTGGTGAAAGAATGACGGCAAAGCCCCAATATGTGGAAGTATTTGACACCAAGGGAGATTGGGCGGCAGTCAGATTTGAAGACCACCGGATGGGCATTGTGGACGATTCGGGAGAGCCAAGGATCAGAATAGACTGCTATCGGAAACTGAAATTCCTGAAAGAGGACATCATTGCTGTTACAGACAATAATGGCAATGACTTTTATATTGATCTGAAAGTAAACAGGACTTATAAAGAGAAGCCTGCTGTACTGCCATTCGGAAGTGTGGAATTGCTGAGGGTAGGGGATGTCTTCCTCAGTCGCACGAAGAAGCCCTACGCCACTATGCGCGGACTGGATGTAAACAGTATCTATTTTTACGGTTTTTATCTAAAGATACCGGATTATCGTGCCCCTAAAGATTGTAAGCTGGTTGATGCTGTGTGGTCTACCCTGTTTGATGTCTTTGCCTGTCTGCTGGAAGGTGATGACGAGGAGGTTTATTGGTGCTGTGGCCATCTGGCGGACCGTAGCATTGTGGTGATGGACGGTAACGGAAACTATTACCATGTGGAGAAAGGAAAGAAAAAACAATATATAGCCTGCAATGCCCCCCAACCGGGAGAAGAAGATTTTGACACAGTGGTAGGCAGATTGAAGGAAGAAGCTATGCAGCGTGCCGAGAAAACCTATCAGCAGCAACAGCTTGAAGAGGAACAGAAACGGCAGAAACGTCTGGAAGAGATAAGGGATGTCCTGCCTTTCCAAATGGGACTGAAATGGGGGTTGAAGTTGGGCGAGCGTATCGTAGTGCCTCCCAAGTACAGGAAAATCCTTCCTCCTGTGGGCTATTACTGTGCTTACGAGGAAAATGCCTGCCAGTGGGGGGTAATGGCTTTGGATGGAAAGGTGGTGGTGGAAGCAAGATATCAGGAAGTTGATATAGAATGCAACGGAACTGTGCATCTGACGATAATTCCGGGTAAGGTAAAGACAATAAAGCTCTGATTCTTTATTTGCGCAGATTCCCTTTTAAAAACTACTCTTTCTACCCATTTCGTTAACACTTACCGTAGGGGCGGATTGAATCCGCCCGAATGCATCCACAAATATATCTTCAGAATGTTATCGGGCGCATTCAATGCGCCCCTACAGTGCATGGAAACCTTAGCTTGACGGCTATGAGATTCAATCTGCCCCTACAGTGGATAACAGCGTTACATAGTGGAATAACTTATCATTTAACTATGCATTTTAAGTGACTGGTTGATACTGTCAATATAATCCAGAATCTCATGCCGTCCCAGTTTCTTTTCAGAAGAAGATAAGAAATAAGGCGGAAGTTCTTCCCACTGTTCTTGCAGCTTTTTCAGATATTTATTCACATTATCTTTTGCTTTCCCACCGGTCAATTTATCTGCCTTGGTGAAAATAATAGAGAAAGGCACGCCATTCTCACCCAGCCATTCCATAAACTCCAAGTCTATCTTTTGCGGTTCCAACCGGCAATCTATCAGCACGAAAAGATTAGTCATCTGTTCGCGCTCTAGAATATAGTCTTCTATAATCTGCTGAATCTTATCTATCGCCTTCTTGCCACGCGATGCAAATCCATAGCCTGGAAGGTCTACCAAATACCATTCTTTGTTTACCAAAAAATGATTGATAAGCAATGTCTTTCCCGGAGTGGAAGAAGTCATAGCCAGCTTGGGACGCTTGGTAAGCATATTAATCAGGCTGGATTTGCCTACATTGGAGCGACCGATGAAAGCGTATTCCGGCAAGTTATCTTGCGGGCACTTCTCTACTTTTGTATTACTTATCACAAATTCTGCACTGAGTATTTCCATAATTTCTAGTTTTTATACTTAAACAAGTCAGCCCCATAAAGGTTAGGAAGCCGTTAAACATCAACATTTCGTAGCCAAACTGATAGCCGGTATAGGTAAATACCAATCTATCGATGGCATAGCACAGCAACGGGGAAGCGATGGCAACATAAGGCACAAAGCGGTCACGCGGCTGCATTTTGGTAAACAGCCCGAATACGAACAAGCCCAGTAACGGACCATAAGTATAGGAGGCAATGGTGTAAATAGCGTCAATGACGCTCTTATTGTTTACTGCCTTGAATAGCAGGATGAATCCGATAAAGACCACCGATATGCAGAAATGTACTATCTTTCTGCGTTTCTCAGCTTCTTTCTCGGACAGTTTGCTTATGCCGAGAATATCAATGCAAAAGCTGGTGGTGAGTGCCGTCAATGCCGAATCGGCACTGGAAAAGGCGGCGGCAATGATGCCGATGGTAAAGAAGATCAGTACGGCAAAGCCCAAATGCCCTTCAGCGGCAAACAAGGGGAGGATGGCATCACCTGCAGCGGGCAGCGTGATACTCATGTGGGAAGCCAGTATCAGCAAGAGAATACCCAGCGAGAGGAACAGAAAATTGACGGGGACAAATGAAATGCCATAACAGTACATATTCTTTTGCGCCTCGCGCAAGTTGCGGCAGGACAGGTTTTTCTGCATCATGTCTTGGTCCAGCCCTGTCATAACGATGGTGATAAAAATGCCGCTAAAGAATTGCTTAAAGAAATTCTGCTTGCTTTGCCAGTCGTCGAATACAAAAATGCGGCTGTGTTCATTCTCTTTGACCGCTTGGACCAATCCCTCAAAATCGAGGTTCAGTTTACCGGAAACTTCGTAAAGAATCAGTCCCAGTGCCAGCAACAGGCAGAGGGTTTGCAGGCTGTCTGTCCATACAATGGTGCGGATGCCGCTGCGGCGGGTGTATAACCATATCAGCAACACAATTCCTATCACGGTAACGGCAAAAGGGATGTGGAAAGCATCGAATACATAATATTGAAGGATAAGGCATACCAGATAGAGGCGTGCGGCTGCTCCTATTATTTTGGACAGGAGGAAGAAAGAGGCTCCTGTCTTGTAGGAATGTTTCCCGATCCGATCTCCTAAATAAGTATATATAGAGGTGAGGTTCAGCCTGTAATAAAGCGGCAGCAATACATGGGCTATGATGAGATAACCTACGAAGAAACCGAAACAGGTCTGCATATACGTCATATCAATGCTGCGCACCATTCCCGGCACGGAAACAAAGGTCACTCCCGAAAGAGAGGCTCCGATCATTCCGAAAGAAACGATGTACCAGGAAGAACGCCGGTTGCCGCGAAAGAAGGCATCATTGTCGGAATTGCGGCTGGTGAGACGCGCCACAAGCAGTAACATTCCGAAATAAAGCAGTATGGTCAGCAGAATATAAATTCCGTTCATGTTATTTTTTTGAGTGCAAATGTACGCAAAATCGGTTAATTTGCGTAAGTTTGCATCCATTATAATAGAGAAATAACCGATGAATCAACAATATCCGTCCCTGCTGCTGGAAAAAGCAGTGGGAGAATTTGCGAAGTTGCCCGGGGTGGGACGTAAGACTGCAATGCGGTTGGTGTTACATCTGCTCAGACAGGATAATGCTGTGGTAGAGGCGTTTGGCAATGCTATCATCACCCTGAAGCACGAAGTGAAATACTGCAAGGTATGTCATAATATATCAGATACGGAAACGTGTCGCATCTGTTCCAATCCGGCGCGTGATGCTTCCACTATCTGTGTGGTAGAGAGCATTCGTGATGTGATGGCGGTGGAAGCTACGCAGCAATACAAGGGATTGTACCATGTGCTGGGTGGGGTGATTTCGCCGATGGATGGTATCGGTCCATCCGATTTGCAGATAGAAAGCTTGGTAGAGCGAGTAAAGAGTGGTGAAGTGAAGGAAGTGATTTTGGCGCTGAGCTCTACGATGGAAGGAGATACGACAAATTTCTATATCTCGCGTAAATTGAATGATATGGATGTGAAGCTGAGCGTGATTGCACGCGGCATTTCTATTGGCGATGAATTGGAATATACGGATGAAGTAACTTTGGGGCGTTCCATTGTGAATCGTACCCTGTTTACCGGAACTGCATAAATTTATAATTAAGATGGAGAAGAAGATAAAACAACTATTGCAATGGTTGCAGTTGGAATATGTATTGGTGTGGGTGTTGCCTTTGGTGTTGGTTGCCCTTTATGAAACGGGAGTAATGACCGAAGGAGTATATGCCGGAGATGTGCGCATGGACTACATTTTGCAGACAGTGGGCATCTTGTTGGTAGTGGGATTGATTCCTTTGTCACTTCGCCTGTTCAGCCTGTCATTGGTAAAACATGTAAAACAACTTACTTTGCCGGAAGCCTTGAAAAGTTATCGCCGTTGGAGCGAAGTGAGAATAGGAATGCTGTTGGTGCCTGTGTTGGTGAATCTATCGTTTTATTATTTGACGATGAATACTACGGGGGTAATGTGTGCCATGATGGCGCTTATCGCTTCCTTATTCTGTATTCCTACACGCAAACGTATGCTGGACGAACTGGATTTAGTGAAAGATGAAAATAAAAATCCGGCAGTAGGATAATGAATGGCGGACAGTTACATAGAGGAGGAGTGAAGCTCCGTGCTCCGGAACCGGAGGACTTGGAAGTAATGTTCCGTCTGGAGAATTCTACGGACGTATGGGAGATGAGTAATACCACCGGACCCTATTCGCGTTTTCAGTTGAAGCAATATATAGAGCAAAGTCAGAATGATTTATTTGCTGACCGCCAGTTGCGCTTGATGATAGAAATAGAGGAGCAGCAAACGGTGGGAACCATTGACGTATGCTATTTTGATCCTTTGCACAATCGTGCCGAGATAGGAATTATGCTGGATAAGGCATATCGCGGACGGGGAATAGCCTGTGCGGCACTGACTTTAATAGAAGAACATTGTTTTCATTATCTGGGTATTCATCAGTTATTTGCCTATATAGCAGTAGGAAATCTTCCCTGCCGCAAACTCTTTGCAGCCTGTGGATACAAAGAGAGTGCAGTGCTGAAAGACTGGATGCATACGTGTGGCGGTGGCTATACGGATGTATTAGTGGTTCAGAAAATAAACGAAGCCGGTTAGTTGAGGGTAGGATACTTTGGATAACGTGCCCAGATAGCATACTTTCCTCCCATGTCACTCAGCGTAGTACGCCACAGCTCGCGGAAATTCATGTCCAGCAATATTTCTTTATGAGCTTTGGTTGTGAGCCAAGAGTTTTCTTTTATCTCTTTTACCAATTGCCCATTCACCCATCCGGCATATCCGGAGAAGAACCGGATTACTCCTTCTACAGGTTTTCCATCGAGTATGTATTGCTGTACGTCCTCAAACTTTCCATTTAGGAACAGTCCGTCTCCCAAGGGGATTGAACCTTCCAGATCTTCCAGCGTATGAAGGAAAAATATGGTATCACGGCTCACCGGACCTCCTTTGTAGACCGGTACGCGTTGTGCAAACTCTAATTCAGGAATAAGGTCATTGAGCAAAATGTGGTATTGATAATCTTTGTTCATAATAAGTCCCATGGCTCCCCCTTCATTGTTTTCGATAATCAGCACAACAGATCGGGTAAAATGAAAGTCTTTCAGGAAGGGTGAGGATATGATAATATCTCCTGTTTGTGGAAGAACTTTATTTGATTCTATTTGAAAAACGTGCATGTCCATACTCCTACATTCTTTAATTATGGAATACTAAGATACACATTATATTTAAAATAGGCATACGCTTACCTGTTTTTTTTGTATTTTTATTTTTCTTCGGATGTAAGTCGCTAATTATCAGTATAGGTGTAAAAAAGTGCAGAAAAAACTTCATTAAACGCTTGTAAATCTCGAAATCTTATGTACCTTTGCAACCGCAATCGAGAGAGATTCGGTAAATGATAAATTGACAAATTGGTGCGTTAGTTCAGTTGGTTAGAATACATGCCTGTCACGCATGGGGTCACGGGTTCGAGTCCCGTACGCACCGCTTAAAGCTCTGAGAATCAATAGATTTCAGAGCTTTTTTGTTTATATCCATACTCTTAAAGAATCATACAGGAACATTATTTCCAATCCATTAACTTGAATAGTGGTTCTTTTTTAAATCTTTCCCAATCCGATCTTAGTTGGGGTTCACATGCCAAAATGGTTTTGTGAGATTCATTCAGGTTTTTCGGATTCTTCTTGATATTGTCTATATACTCCAATAGATTCCAGCATATGGTGTATTGTCCGGCGGCAATCAATGCATCGGGAATGCCTTGTTCTTTTTCTTCTGGTGTAAACCATAAGGTGGTTCCCATATTAGCAGCTTTGTTGCTGTTTGCTTGCATTACTTCGCTGGGAGCGAGGTCTTTGGATAGTTGCCCTTGCTCTATTTTTTTCTTCCAAGTTTCATCTTGGCGTAATTCATATACGGTATTTGTTATTCTTCGGTTTAACCAACTGCTATCATCGTAAACCCGGTTATATTCCAATCTGCGTATATGCTTCATAAATACGGTGGTGGTTAGCATCAAGACAGAATTTATGCGGTTTGCTACCAAGGTAGCAATATCGCCCACCTGCAAATTGAGGATGGAGGATACGCTATGTGTAATGATAGATTCTTTTGCTGCCTTTACTATGAATTTCTTTATTTGGGAATAAAGTATCCATAGTATGGTAACAAGTATCCATATCACAACACACACATCGGTAACATAGCGGACCGGGCAGAAAAAACTGGCAACCAGCAGTCCTGTAACGATACCTTCCGACCATCCTAATATTTGTGATATTTTATTTAGGCTCAGGCTCTTTATCTTGGCGGGCAGGCTGATATTTGAAGGTTCATAAGGATCCATATAGGGGCTGGATACATCGGAAATAATGATAAGATCCAGACATTTATCCTTTTTGTCGGGTCTGTCTTGTTTCATTTGCTGCTCTGCCAGCAGGATAGGTTCTATGCCTTGATTATCTACTATCCCTCCATCCATTATGCCGATGGGAGTAAATTGAGACAGGTATTCCTTTATCTCCGGTGATTCTCCCAGTTCAAAATCTTGTGGAAACATTAAAGGTTCAAAACCACTGGGGAAACAGGAAGAACAAGCCAGTATTTCTGATAGACGGATGTGGCGGGCTACATTGCGTGGCAGGTTGTTCATTTCGTTACCAATAAAGCCATATTCATAAGGAGTGCCGGCAGTACTTTGGATTCTATCGGTAATCTGAAATCTGAATGGCAGTCCATGACTGAAATCTGTGGCGTTGGCAGAGAAGCGGCTCATGGGACTTTCTTCCAACTTGTCCATCAAATCTCCCAAAACCGCTCCTTTGAATAGTTCATCATTATATATGCCTGCCATTGTGCGGATTAAAGAAGCATTTTGCCCTTCTTTATATTTTGAAAGATTATCCAGGGCAGAAGTTACCAGATCCGTATTTAGCAGAAAATCATATAGTTCTTTGAATATAGTATGGGTAGATTCTCCTCTGCTTGTTCCCAGCATATAGCGAAGGCCGGTTATCGTTCCGCCGGAAATGGTGGATAATGCTACAACATGATTGAGAAGCGTAGAATCTTCTGCTTCAATAGAATCTAGATAAGAAAGGGCTCCCAAATGAAAGGTTGCAGCTCTGTAGCCGCCACCGGAAAAGGTCAATGCAATCTTTAGTTTTTCCATATCTCCTTTGTTTTATATTTGTTATGTATGCCATACAATTGGCATGTAAATATAATTAATATTTTCTTTGCGATGAAATAATAAATGTAATATATCTTCTTATTCGCAATTTTACTGTTTGCCTGTCATCATCTGATTACGGTATTGCAAAGGCGTAACTCCAAAGCGTTCTTTAAAACATTTACCCATATAACTGGCACTGGAGAAGCCCGTCTGCCATGCTATTTCCGATATATTAAGTTCGGGATTCAATAGTAATTCTGCGCACTTCTGAAGTCGGATTTGCAAGATGAAATCGTTCAATGTCAGTCCTGTCAGGCTCTTAATCTTGCTGTTTAGGCGAGTACGGCCTATTGCCACTTCCTTGCTCCAATAATCAATATTAAAGTCCTCATTCTGAAGATTTTCTTTTATCAGATTTATCGAGTCTTCCAATAATTTCTGTTCTGCTTTATTGGTAGCCATGCTTGATATATCAATTCTAGCTTCGGTGCGGAAACTGTGCTGCTGTTTGCGAATCAGGTTTATGATATTACTGCACTTCAGTAGCAGGATTTCAACATTAAACGGTTTTAATATGTAATCGTTTGCTCCGCATTTCAGTCCTTCTACAGCACTGTCCATGTCATCGCGTGCAGTTAGCAATACAATAGGGATATGAGATGTTTCCATCTTTTTTTTCAACCGCCGGCACATTTCCAGTCCCGATATTCCGGGCATCATCACATCACTCACAATAATATCCGGCAACTCCTTTTCCGCACATTCTATTCCTTGCTCACCATTTGTTGCCGTATAAACCTGAAACGTCATAGAGAACGCTTCTTTTAATATCTGAAGCATATCCTGATTATCGTCTACCAGTAACACTTTGCGTGCATTTGCCTGACTGTTATCATCCGCATCAGTCACTATCTCTGTTTCCCAGTCAAAGGTAGAAGAGGGGCGTAGCGATATGGGAGCTATCTGGCGTGTCTTTTGTTTATCGGTTAAATGGTTTTCGCCCAGTAACAGAGTTACAATAAAACTTGTGCCTTGCCCTTCTTCACTCTCTACTACAATTGTACCTTTATGCTGTTCTACTATATCACGCGTCAGTGCCAGACCAATGCCACTGCCGGTATTCACATTTTCGTGATAATTATCTGCTTGATAAAAGCGGTCGAACACGCGTTCCAATTCCTCTTTCTTTATACCATATCCCGTATCTGATATTATCAACTGAACCGCAGCCTCCTTTTTTACTATCGACAGACGGATACTTCCTTCGGGTGGAGTAAATTTAAACGCATTCAACAACAAATTATTTAAAACCTTCTGAATTTGAAGCGGATCAAACCATACAAATATTTCCGGTTCTACGCACTCCATTTTATATTGAATGCGATTCATCACTGCATAATCGCGGAAGGATTCAAAAATGTGCTTGCTATATTCCACAATATTCTGCAAACTAGCCTGCAAAGGCATCTTTCCTTGCTCCAAACGCCGTATATCCAATAATTCGGTTATCAGTTGTTGCATCTGTAGCGTGTATTGCCTTACTTTCTGCAACTTTCCTTTTACCGTGATGCCTAAATTTTGTTGTTGTAACACTAGTTCCAGCAAACTGCTCATTAGCGTAAGCGGTGTACGCAATTCGTGGGAAATATTCACATAGAACTTTAGTTTTGCCTGATTTAAGCTCTCTATACGTTCCTTCTCACGGCTCTCTTGTTCTAATGACGCCTGCAATACTGCTTGTTTCTTATTATACCTGATGAGCCATCTCACAATAAGGAGCAACAACAATGCATAAAGGATATAGGCATAAACCGAGGCATAATAAGGAGGATGAATAACTATCTTCAATGATATTTCTTTATCGTTTTTAGGATCGCGCACTATTAAAGTGTATTTGCCCGGAGTCAATCCCGAATAGGTGATAGTGGGGTAGGGAGCATGTATCCATTGTTTGTCCCAACCCACTAATTTATATTCAAATAATTCGCTGCTCGTACTGCGATAATTGGTAGATGTGAAGCCGATAGAAAAATTATTTTGTCGGTGAGATAATTCTAACTCGGAAATGTAGGCTATATTCTCTTTTAAAATGCCTTCGGGAGAAGGAAAGACCGGATTGTTATTGATTACCAATGAATTAAACATGATATGGTAAGGCTTGTCATGATCTGCCAAAGCCGAAACTTTGACTGACATCATGCTTTCTATTCCTCCTACAAAAATCATACTGTCTGAAGGGGCTACATACAAACCGCAAGTCACATTGATGGAATGCAATGGAAAGTCCTTGCTGAACAAGGTATGTGTAGCCTTCTTTGTAGCGAGATCTATCAAGGTAATTCCCTTGGGAGAAATAACCACTAATTGTGAATCGACTACTTCTGCCTGGAATGCACTGTTAGTCAGCAACATTCCGTTCTCTTGGGTGAATTGTTCCAACTGTTGATCTTCCGGATTATAAACCAATACTCCCGCGCCATTTATAGCCCAATACAAGCGTCCCTGTTCATCTGCTGTAATGCATTGCACTGCCTTGTTACCTATATTTTTCTGCAATGCCGGGCAGTCTATTACTTTTTGTGCCTTTAAATCAATGCAGACCGGAAAGTTTTCGGCTACTATCGACATCCATAACCGTTCTTTATCATCCAAAAAGGCAAAACGGATCATCCCTTTTGTGCTTGCCTGAAGTTTTTCGTCCGTAAACAGTGAGGTCAGTTTTTGGGTCTGCAGGTTAAGCAAATAAAATCCTTCCTGAGTAGTAACAATTAATTGCCCCTTCCAAGGTATCAGCTGGGAAACAATGCGTTGTGACGCATTCTGCAAGATTTCATTTCCTATGGGAGTAAATTTGCCGTCTTTGTAGCAGGAATATATAAAAAAGAGGTAAGTTATTGAGCCATAGATATTGACTTTATGCTTGCATCGTAATAGGTTACGAATTAGTTATATACAGAATGTTTAGGATTTCTGTGCTTTGCATACTTCAAATAACTCTTATGCTACAAAAGTAGCTCAAAAAAAGAACATATCAAAACGAAATTTCATCTAATTTCTAATCAACTCAACCCCTTCATCGGGATAAAAGACCATGTGTTCGTCTGAATACCATTGCCCTATAAATAGAGCAACCGTATTCATCCTACGGCATAGCCACTGAAATATCCCCTGTCAGCAGTTCAAACACTTGCAGACAGGGGATACTTCTTTTCCCGACTATGCGAAGCGGTATCTTTTATCATTGCCTACCCACCCTTTTGATAGCATAGTGGTTACCCCACTATGGAAAAGATTAAGTGATAAATCTTAATCTACCTCTCTAATATGAATCCTCCACAATATGCTGTTTCTAAACCGTCAAGTCGGTGTTTCGTTCTCAGTGGCAAAGGTATTTCCGGGTTCTTCACGGACAAACAAGGTCGAGCCGCAAGCGGTTCTGACAAAAATCTTCCTGCTGTACTGCGTCCAGAGAGTATTTTTCTCATAAACCTTGTTTGTCCTAAACCCTGCACCTTTTATCGCCCCTGAAACGAAAACGACCGACCCGACGGAAAGACGCATAAAAAAAATGTCGGATTCAAAAGAGGCAGATAATAATTGAAACTTCAACTCCCTCACCTCAAGAATCCGCATAAACTTAAAAAAACAACAGCGATGAAAACAAGGTATAAAATAGCGATTGTGGCACTTGTTGCCCTTGCAGGTTCAGCCCTATTGGGTGGTGGATTTTGGTGGTGGTTCATTGGTTTGACGGTGGGCAGGGGTATTATTCAGTTCTTGCTGACATTAGCGTTGGCAATGGTGCTTTACGTCCTGTTCTATGCCTTAATCATCGGTGGGATATTTTGGATATTAATTTCTTAAACAGATACGGTTATGAGCGCAAGACGAGGAAAAACAGTAGCACAGCAGTGTAGATATTACGAAGTGGAGAACATTTACGAGTATATGGTCAGTGTCTATATCAACGGCAATATCAGCCCCTTTCGGGAACTATACAACGAGTTAATCGGGGACGCAAAGAGAGACTTTATAGCCTATTGCTTCAACGAGTTAAATCCGCAGTATTTAGAGGAAATCATTTTAGCAACTATCAATACGAAATAACAATGAGAACAATAACAAGAGAATATAGCATCTTCCCGATACACGAATTATCGGCAGATGCACAGCAAAAAGCCTATTACAAATGGATTGAAGATAGGGAGTATTCCTATTCAAGCGACAACCGCAACACGATGGAGCAGTTTGAAGAACTATTCAACATAGATGTCCGCAGATGGAGTTATGATAGTTGCACTTACAATTATAGCTTTTTCACCTCTTTGTCGGCAGAGGTCGAGGAACTTTGCGGAGTACGTTTGGCAACATACATTATCAATAACCATTGGCATAAGCTATACACGCCAAAGATTTATTGGGGCAAGACATCCGTAGGCACAACTACCAAAAAACGGTTAAGCCGAGTATTTCGCAATGCAGATTGTACCCTAACAGGATATTGTGCCGATTGTGCCATTCTTGAACCGATATATGATTTTCTTAAACAGCCGGACAAGAACACCACCTATTTGCAACTAATGGACAAGTGTTTAGCGAGCTTCTTCCGCTTTTGCCGTGATGATATGCAGTACACGCAGAGCGAGGAAAATTTTCACGAAGAAAGCAACGCTAACGATTGGGAATACCTAAGCAACGGCACTCTATTCAATTAATCAACATAACACCCAAAGGATATGAAAGGTACAGAACATTTCAAGAGAGAGATACAGAGCTATTTAGAGCAACGTGCGGAGTATGACGAACTGTTTGCTCGTGCATATCGCAACCCATTGAAAAATATCGAGGATTGTGTTACATACATTCTAAACTATGTTCAGAAAAGTGGTTGTGCAGGTTTTTCAGACGATGAAATTTTCGGGCAAGCCGTGCATTTTTACGACGAAGCGGACATCGAAATCGGTAATCCGATAGACTGCAAAGTGGTAGTCAATCACCACGTAGAACTGACCGAAGAAGAAAAGGCGGAAGCACGGCAACAAGCCATCAAGCGAGCCGAGAACGAAGCATACGCCAAGTTGAAGCAACAACAAGAGAAAGCACTTGCAAAACGTGCCAAAGTAGAAGTTAAACCCCAACCCTCCTTATTCGATTTTTAAGCCATGAAACCAAAGAACAAATTTCAACAGCACATAATAGAGTTAAGCAAACGTTTACCTCAAATCACCGAACCGCAAAAGCGTTGGGCATACAAGCACTGTTTTGACCATATTGGCAAACGTAACGCAAAGGGTATAATCACTTGTTTGGAGTGCGGACACAAGTGGAACGGTGGTAACGGCTATCTTGCTGACACTCTTTTAGGTTGCGAGTGTCCCAACTGCTCCACCAAGTTGGAGGTAAATGCCACCAACAAAAGGGTATTCAAAGAAACGGAGTATTTCGGAATGATTACCACTTGCGGAGGGTATCAAGTTATACGATTTTTCTATATCAATGCTTACCGCAAGGCAGGACAACCAATCGAATACACCTGCACAGAGGTTGTTCAACGGTGGATAGCTCCCAACGGCAGAACAGCTACCGTTGCACGATTACGCCAAATGAGCATTATGTATTACGACCTTTGGGACATCTCATCAAGACTTGAAATCCGTCCTAATCACCGTTCACACGATATAAACCCTGCACAATTCTACCCTCGACAGAGGTTTATACCCGAAGTAACACGCAACGGATTTACGGGAGCATACCACAAAATAGCACCCTTTGACTTGTTCCGCTCAATCCTTACCGACAGCAAAGCCGAAACGCTACTCAAAGCAGGGCAATACAGCCTACTCAAATACCTTGTGAACAGCCAATCCGAAAGGGTTGCCAACTATTGGGCATCGGTGCGTATCGCAATCCGCAACGGCTACACGATTGAGGACGGCTCTATCTGGTGCGATTATATCGAGCAACTCAATTTCTTCGGCAAGGACACCAACAGCCCGAAATACGTTTGTCCCGACAATCTGCACCAGCAACACGACCTCTACACAAAGAGACGCAGGGCGTACAATGAACGACAGGAGTTGGAGCAGAAACGCAAAAAGGCACGAGAGAGCGAGGAGGAATTCAAAGAACTCAAAGCCAAGTTCTTCGGCATAGCCTTTACCGATGGCACTATCCAAGTGCGAGTATTGGAGAGCGTGGACGAATATATGGAGGAGGGCAAAGCGATGCACCATTGTGTTTTTGATGGCAGTTACTTTCTTCGTACCGACTCTTTGGTACTCTCTGCCACCATTGACGGCAAGCGCATCGAGACGGTGGAAATATCGCTTAAAACTCTCAAAGTGGTACAGAGCAGAGGTGTATGTAACAAGAACACCGAACACCACGACCGCATCGTAAAACTCGTAAATAAGAATATCAAACAAATCCGTAGCCGTATGGCTGCATAAAACCCTAAGAATATGAATGTAACAATCGAATCAATGATAGACACCTGCAACAATGACACCCTGCTATCATTTGCCCAGTTAATCCATATCGGTATAAACTGCACCAATGAAACAGAGTTAAAAGATGCGGTGAAATCTTTGCCCTATATCTCCTTTGCCCATCATTATTTTGCGTGGGGATTTGGGCGTAACCACTTTTGGGTAAAGCAACGCAAATCCCCAAATTCGGCAGAACTTAACAACAATCGAATTTTAATCGTAATCTTTTAATTTATATAGAGATGAAATCACTAAACAAAAACGGAGTATCCACTTGCACGGAATTGGGGCAAGAGAAGTATGTATATTTTAACCTTACCCCCAGACCGAGAAAACGTGGGCGATACTGCCAATACGACTACCGCCACACTGATGGCGAGTTATATAGTACCGTAGCCCCTTCTTTGGAAATATGCAGGGAGCGCAGAGATAAATGGTTAAACACTAAAAATAAAATTCAATAATATGATAGCAAAAACGATTTTACAGCAGATAGGTGGCAGAAGATTTGCCACCATGACAGGAAGTAAAGATTTTATAGATTTGGGAAACGGGTTACGGATGAACCTCTCACGGAACAAAACCTCCGCCAACAGACTTGATATTCTTCTCGATGAAGCAACAGATACTTACATCATGAGATTCTATCGACACTCATTCAGTAAAAAAACGCTGGAGGTAACAACAAAAGACATTGCACGCCATCAAGGTGTATATTGTGATATGCTTGAAGAAATATTTACTTCTATTACAGGATTATACACAAGATTTTAACTGCATACGGGCGGAGCAATCCGCCCGCTACTTTTGATTTCTAAGACTAAACCAAATAAATGCCAGAGAAATTGTAGTTAAAAGATGTAAATGCTATTTTTGGCTGGTATGCGCATAACATTCCGGTAGCGGAAATGACAAATATCCGTTACGAAGGATGTAAATGCGGTTCACTATTTCTTTTAGTAGGCATAATGCTTGGATTTCTAATTGGTGCAACCGCTATAAACTTTTTGATTAGCCTACATGGTTTAGCGAAACGGCACATTCCGCATATAGTTCGCCATTCAAAAAGTGCTTAAAGTTATGTAGCCAGCCGTTCAAAAGGAGTTCCCCGTCTAATGACGGCAAACATTCTTAGTATGAGTTTAAACTTCACGGCATTCATGGCTTTACGTTTGGTATCTGTATCTTTTTTATTTTTAGTTTTACGATTATAAAATCTGTTCATCTCTTTGTCATACTCGACGGCAGCTTTAGCAGCCTGTGACAAGTCAGCTTTCGCCAAAGAATCACAATGCCTTGAAGGTTTGGGCTTCCATTTCACACATTTGCCGGATGTTTTGGAATGGGGCGCCACTCCTACATAAGAGGCATACTGCCGGGCGCTTCCAAACGAAGTGAAATTTTCTGTATTGACAATGGTATCTATGGCATTGACAAAGGAAATACCGGGTATGGAACACAACAAATTGTAATTCTTTTCCAAATCTTCGTTTTCGGCAATGATTTGTCGCATCTGCTCTTCCACGGTTTCAATCTGTTTGGTCAATTCTTCCACTATTTTTAATTGCCGTTTCTTTTCCTCCTTGTAGCGGGAAACTTGTATTCTATTCAATAGCGACACACGCATTTCAACGTATGTTTTACGTTCCTTTTGCAGTGCTTCCAGCCGTATCAGGCTTTCTTCCGGTAATTTACTGGGAGAGAGCGTATCGGAGTACCGTGCAAGGTAATCTGCCAGTTTTGCCGAATCCAGCTGGTCGTTCTTATCCTTGCCGATGCCGGAACGGTAACGGACTTCCAACGGGTCTTCCATACGGTATTTCAACTTCCTGCTTTCAAGGAAACAACGTATGTTCCATGAGTAATATCCCGTATATTCCATCACAAAACTTGTTCGTTTAAGTACAATGCCTTGTTCTTTAATCCAAGACACCATTTCTTTAAATCCTTCAGCAGTATTGTAAAACTGTCTGTAAGGGAAATCTTTAAGTTTGGATTTTTCCACGTATACGGAAACATCCAATGTGTTTTTGCTCACGTCAATACCTGCGTACCATTGATTTTTCATAAATTTACAACGCTTGAAACGAAAGGAACAACCGACAAGAGGATATGAGCCACCATCTTTTAAAAGGTCGTTTTCCTATATTTCTATATTGGCATTATCCTCGTGCAGGAGAAGAAGACTATATCAATCACCAAGAGCTTCTGTCTAACAACAGGATAGTTCACTGCCTTCTCCCGGTGTTCCAATCTGATTAGAAACCGGGACAAAGGTAATGAATTCAAGCCAAGACAGTCCATATCATGAGCATGGTCTTATTCCCAAAAAGAAAGTCTGGTTCACTGTCCTGTATTGGAGTTATTAAGAAAGTCCATATCAGTGAAACGGTCTGTGTATACCCGAAAAGAAAGTTTGGTTCACCTTCTTAATATTGTATATTCTTATTTATAGGCATCCATCTTGACAAAAGGAGCCTGCCTCTTTATTACAGCAAACATTCTGAGTATCAATTTGAACTTAATTGCATTCATCACAATCCCGGTCTGTTTACCTTCAGCTTTTTTACGAAGCCAGTATGCCCTGATATCAGGGTCATGCTGTATAGTGGTGACAACCGCTATGGATAAGTCTGCTTTGGCTTGTTTAAATCCCATTTTAGATACTTTTGCTTTCCCACGGACGCTTGTGCCTGATTCTCTTCTGAAAGGTGCTACCGCTATGTAGCAGGCGTATTTTCTCGGATCTGTAATAGCCGTGAAATTCTCGGTCAGCACAATAGTTGTCAATGCATTTACACGACCGATACCTATTATGGAAGTAAGCAGACTATAGTTGTTCAGTAATGCCGTATCTTCTTTCAAAACATTGTCTATCTCTTCATCTGTCTGTTTTATATGGTAATGCATTTGTACTCGCATTTCTTCCTTACGATGCCGGGATGACTCCGTATCGTAAGCCGATATGTCATGAAGTTGTTGTTGGTATAATGTACTTTGCCTGACGTATTGTTTACGTTCAGCAAGCAAACGTTTGATTTTAAAATAGCTTTCGGAAGGCAACTTGGACGGTTCTAATAAACGATAATTCTGATAGCAATAAATCGCAATGCGAAAGGCATCCATTTGGTCGGTTTTTATACGTCCCAGACCTTTTATATTGGTAGGAATCTCATAACGATGCATTTTCATAGGATTTACCATATAATAAGTTATCTGTTGCTCTTCTATCCATAAGCGGAAAGAATGGGCGTATAGTCCCGTGTATTCCAGACAAAGACGAATGCCTTTCTTGGATATGCCGTTCTTCCCTAACCATGCAACAATACTTGCATACCCTTTAGGATTGTTAGGCACTTGGATATGCTTATTCCAATCCATACCTCCATCAAAGATTGCAATATCTAAAGTGTTCTTAGACACATCTATACCAATGCAGCATTCTTTCTTTTCCATCTTGATTTTTATTAAGTTTAGACAGAGATAAAGCAGGTAATCCTTTACAATATAATTGGACTAAATCAAAAGTTGGTTATTTAAACTGGACAGTGAGTTAGTTCTCCTTTTAACATCATTAAAGAATTATACTGCTCTATCATTCTGGATGCAAAACTAAAAGACAGTGAGCAGGCGGCACAAAAGTAGCAAAAAGCCCTCGTGAAACCCTCTGATTTTACAGAGGGTTATTTTTTGTGCCGTTATTTAGCTGATGAAACGGCAGATTTATAGTAGATTATACATCATCTTCTGAAAGAATATACGCATCGACCTCCAATTGATTAGTAAGGGTAACGTAGATTTTATCTCCCCGTTGTTCCACTCGTTCGATATTCTCAAAAGGAGCTATAACAGGTTTGTCGCCATAGAGGTAACACAACAAAATCCCCTCCTTGCAGTAACGAAAACCATCTATTTTATCATAGGGTTGTAAAGCCTGTTTTGCAGGGCTGTTATTGGCAAAATAGGCTGCCATAAGGGTGTGCAGGTTAATTACTGGCATACCTTTCTCTTTCGCACGTTCATAAACTCGTGCGGTATCACTATCTTGATTGCCGCAGTAACAAACCAGTTGAGAACAGTTTTCCAAGTCAGAATCGGATAGGTCGGTGATTAACTCAATATCCGTCTTTTCTCTTTGAAACATCCGCACAGCTTTGGCTGCTATCGTCTCAAAACCATCCGTCGTACCGATGAGGAATGTCCTAAAACCTTGTTGGTAGAGTGTAGCAACCAGCAGATAAGTCTCCGTTAGCAACACATTGATTAAATTGGCATCATTCGTATTAGACAATATTCGGGCGGTATTTGAACCGACAAAAGCAACGGTATTTTCTTTATTCATTTCCATTTTATGATTGGTTTTTATTTTGAGACTTACTATTGTGGAGCACCAATCTTCGGATATAAAAGAAGCACGGTACTCAACAAGTTCCATCCGTAGGTACGACCAAGCACCGTGCGACAAACAAGTTAAGCCCGTGCTAATTGGATATAGCACAAGCCTCACCTGTTTATTCTGTCGCTTAATTTGGTCGTTTCACGGATGCGAATAAACAGCTAAAAAGCCATTATTATATGTATGTTACTATTAAAATCATTTGCCCATAGGCGAATCGTTTTACGTTAATGAGTACAAAGTTAATGGATTGTTTGCAAATTCAAGCAGAATATAATTGGATTTTACAGCATTGCTTCTGCTTCACTCTCCTTTCCCGAATCGTTTTGCCAACTGAACTCCAATTCGTAGCGTTGCCCGAAGTTATCGTACACGTAGAGCGTCAGAGCTTGCTGGTCGGTACACCCAGAGGTGTAATAGAGCCGAAAGGTTTCCTTTTTGAGTGGATAGGTGTCGTTGGGTAGGAATACTGTGCCGTCTTCCATTTTTAGAGTGCCAACACCGTCAAATTGGAAGTAACCAATATAGAACTCCGCCTCTTTGTAGTTGCCCGACTTGTGGAGTTGCAGGCGGATTTCTGCCGTTTCTCCTTGTTTGATGCGCTTTTGCACAGGCATCGTTGATACTGAAAAGTCGTAGGCTTGCAGCACCTCTAATTTGTCATCGCAGGAGGTAAACAACATCCCGATGATTGATAGCATAAATGCTGATAATAATAGTGTAATCTTCATTGTTATTCTAATTTAGGATGAATTTTAGTCCCACTCCAAAGGTGGTTGCAAATTTTCCGATAGAGCTGCCCCAAAGCACACGTTCCCGTGCGTTGATGAGCAATACCACCCGGTCGGACAGGTAGGTTTCAAGCTCCAATGTGATAGCCCCGCCATAGATAAAGGCATCTTTGTTCATTAGTGTTGCCCCATCGGGCAGCAACTTATCCCCCCATCGGCTTGTCTCGTAGCCAACAAGTGCCGAGCCGCCAATGGATAGATGGAATGTTTTGGAATGGTCGGACAAGAAATTGAGGTAATATCCACCTTCTGCCGTGAATTGGGCTTTGGGTATCTGAATATCTTTGTATGCGTACTGCTTACTCAGATACTCACCACCAAAGACCCAGCGATTGCCGTTTTTGGTGTAAGTGGAAAGACCGATACCTGCGTAATAATTGAGTGGCTTTTGTATTCCATCGACAAAACCGCCTCGAAGTTCCAACCCCTGCATACCCGGTAGGCAGCGTTGGGCGTTTGCCTGCCCTGTGAGGGCAAGCAACGCTACTATAATAAATAACCAACGCTTCATCTTATTTCACTTTTAATTCGTTAATCACTCTGGCACGCACGATGTCCTCGTTCTCAATCACGAACGATTGGTGTCTGCCTCCGCTCTTTTCGTGAAGCTCCACGACCAACTGTTTATCTTCGGGAATGGTGAACTTTTCCATTGTGAAGATGGTGCGTTCGTCCTTGTTTCCGGCTACACGAACGGCATAGTTGTATGCTCTCAAAGGGAAGATAACCTGTTCTTGGATGGCGGTACGTTTGGCAACTTTCTTGTCCACGATTTTGAAGGTGATAAAGTCAATGTCATAAGGCACGTTGGACGAGTTTTTAATCTGCGTATGGAAATACAGCAGCCCGTTATGCGTGTACAAACCACGTAACAAATACTGAATACCGAACGATTTTGCACCGATGTGTTTCACCTCACGGTTGTTGTTCTTGTGAATGGACTTCATAATCAGATGAACGAGCTTCGGGGACTCGCTGCCGAGTTCCTGCAAATAAACATCGAGTGCATTGTTCGGACGATTGACTGTGCTACCGTCGTGGATAAAGTCTTTCATCTCGATGTTAAGCAACAACGGTTCATCGGCATATTTAACGTTGAACGTATAAAAACTGCCGCTTTCGGTAATGACCGAAATATTGGTTTCGGTGCGGAAGTTCTTAACCGTTGCTTTGACACGGATTACATTTTCCGCCCCGTCCGCTTTACCTGCAATGAGGTTGGGTGAACCCAAATCCACATACCTGACCGCCGACGGGAAGATGATATGTACCGTCTTGTCATATGATACTTCCAATCCATACGGGGGTATCATGCGGTCATAAGTTACTTTCTTGGTCAGACCTTCAAAAAGGTCGCCTGTTGATTCCTGTGCGTTTGCACTTACAATGCCCAGCATCAGGGCGATAGCTAACATTACTTTTTTCATTTTACTTTGGATTTTAGTGGTGGGGTCGCAACGGCGACTCCGAATTATTAATTGAGTTACTGTTTATTTTGGTAGAGCATCAAACTGTACCCTGCTTTCAAATGGACTTTAATCGTTCGCATTTTCTTGGCGATATACTGCGATGTGCCTTGTATAGCTCCCTTGCCCAAATCGGTCAATAGTTGATTGCCCGCACTCTGTTGGTTCAGATTAATGGTCGTTCCGAGGTTGCCACCCAGATTGGCGGCTATCTCTTTAATAGCATCCACCTCCATTGAACCGGGAATGAAAATTCCCTCCTGACCGTCGCTGTCGATAACCGTCAGCTCCACCGGAATAATCAGCCCTTTGTACTCCAATGAATTGATAGAGATACCGAGCCTTTCGCCTGCAATCTTGCCCATTCCCGTAACAAGTGCATTTTTCGGTATGACCGTTTCACCTGCCCTCATCGGCTCTAACAATCGCATTCGCACCGCTTGACCGTCTGTGATGGTTTGGTTTTCGTGGATGCACGCCTTGATGGTGTTTTTCTCCGACTGTCCCGTTATACCGACTGCCGTATGAAATCCCATATTTCGCTCCCGTGAGTATTCGGCAATGAATACCGAATCACTCATCGGTTGCGACAACCCCGACACCACACGTTCCCGAACCTCGCTGATAGTGTTCATTTGCGCCTTGCCGTTTTTATAGGCTTCGGTCTGCTTGGTGTTCGCCGGAGTGGTAGTTACGTTAGATGGCTGCCCCAGCATCGGTTGCCCTTGACCTCCCGACGGCATATACTTTGCCGCCAACTGATAGGACTTTTCAAGTAAAGCCAACTGCTCGTCCGCTGTTTCCTTCTCCGTCTGACGGTTATACGCCATCTCTCGAAGTTCTTCCAGCTCCTTGCGCATCTCTTCCTTTTCGGGATCTTCTTTCGGCTGCTCGTAGAAGTTACCCAACGTGCGGTTGATGTCCTTGTAGGCGTTTGCCGAAGCGTGGATAGTCTCTTTCGGTCGGACACTGCCGCCACCTCCGCCATAGCTACGCTTTGGTTCTTGTGGTTCGTCGAAACTCGGCATCTCTGCATCCTCATCTTCGCCACCCCCGAACATCGAAGCCAAATCCTGCATTTGATTTCTGCGTTCCTCCTGTTTGCGGTTCAACATATCCTGCTCGTAGGCGGTCTGCTTATCGTCCACCAACTTGTTGTCGGTCGGAATAGGAACATCGGTATTGAAACCCACCTGCTCCTGCGCTTTCTCCGTTTCCGATGGGGCGAAAATCAGCCACATCACAACGATGAAAACAATACCCATCAACGGGTAGATGATAAACTTCTTTTGCTTTTGTCGCTGCTCTTCGGTCAGATCCTTTTTGGGTTTGTCCGGCTCTTTGGGCGGCTTTACCTCGTTTTTAATCTCTTGCGATTGTTCCATTGTCGTAGATGTTTAATTGGTTTATACTATCTCGTTTTTGCAGTTCGAGCATTTGGATATGCTCAATCTCGATGCGCTGTCCCTCGTTCTTTCCGATGTTGTAAATCGCACTCACAAAGATGTAAACGGAGGCGATACCGAAGAAAAGGAACATCGTAAGCAGCACTGCCAGTCGCTTACCGGGCGTTATCTGTCCGCACAGACGGCGTAGATTATCATCTACCCAGTCCTGTATCTTTCTTACATACTTGCCTATCATCGCTTTTGAGTTTTTATATCCTTGTTCTCGATGATTTCAAAGGCTTCGATGATAAATCCGTGCGGATTATTGTCGGAGCGGACGGAGTTCAGCAGGTTGCACCTTGTGATAAGACTGCGTTCCGTTACGTTGCTCTCACGGATAATCATTTGCCGTGCGTAGGTTACCGCCTTGTATGGATAGCTGTCGAAGTTGCACGACACACTATCCACCTGCACCACCTGATTGACGTTACCCGAAATGATACGGTTGTAGTACCCCTTTTCAGCAAAGTCGTTGTAGTGTATAAAGGCACTCTTATCGGCAAGTTGCAACGCCCGTTTGATATTTCCCTCTATCGCTGATTTGTCGGGAGAAAGGGTGAAAAACAGTTCGTGAAACCGCTTGATGTGTTCCCTTGCTTCGACCGGACGGTTCTGCGATAAGTCTTGCGAAAGGGCAAGCATCAACGATTTACCGCCGTCCAACACATAGATTTTTTGTCTCTGTGCTTCGGCAAAGGAGTAGGAACTCCACACGGAGTAACCCACAATCCCGGCACACAAGCAGACAAAGACAATCCCGAACAAGCGGATTTGCTTGAAGCTCGTTTCGATGTTCTTTAATGACTTAAATTCCATTGTTTTACATTTTTAATTGATTCATTATTTCTTGCCAAATGCTTTCTTAACTCCGTTAATCGCATTACTTCCCATATTTTTGGCGGCTTGACCTGCACGTCCTGCCAAATTACCCGCTACCGCACCTGCCGCACCACCAACCGCTGCACCAGTTCTTCCGGCAACCTGATTAATCGGACGGGCAGCACTGCCAACACCTCCTGCCTGTATTACCCAACTTGCGACGGTCGGAATGGTGAAGTAGCCCAAAATACCGATGATGAGAAACACGATATAAACTCCGTTGCTTGCCTCAATCGAAAAATTGGGGTTGTTCTGCAATTCGGAAATGTCGTTTTGGAGCATCAACACTTGGATTTTCGCCAATACGCTACTGAACAAATCCGATACGGGAAGCCACATATATATCTGTATGTAGCGACACATCCATTGCGAAAGCGTGCTTTGAAAACCATCCCAGACCGAGATGCCAAAGGCTATCGGGCCGAGTATGGCAAGCACAATCAAAAAGAACGTGCGAAGCGTGTCGATTAGCAAGGCGGCAGCAGCAAAAAGCAATTCCAAAATCTCACGAAAAAAATCACGTATTGATTTTTTCATCTGGTACATACTTCTTTCCACATACATCCCTGCCATCGTAATCATATCTTCCGGGCCCCAACCGAGTTCTTCCAACTGCTTGTCGAACTCCTCGTTGCTCACCAGATAGGCGGTTTCGGGATTTCGCATCATTGCCTCATATTCCAATTTGTCTTTCTGTTCCCGATACTTGTTCATATCCATAGTCTGCGACTCAAGCATCTTGTGCGTGCCTTGCACGATGGGGCTTAGAATGGTATTCATCGTACCGAGAACCAAAGTCGGGAAAAACATAATGCAGATACCGATGGCGAACGGGCGGAGCATCGGGTACACGTCGATGGGTTCAGCTCTGGCAAGGGACTGCCACACACGGATTGCCACATAAATGAGTGCCCCAAGCCCGGCAATTCCCTTTGCCACCCCCGCCATATTAGCGCAGAGGGGCATCATCTCTACATAGAGGTTGCGGAGAATCTGATGTAAGTTTTCAAATTCCATACGCTTACCAATATCTGTCGTTAGCACTGCCGTAGAGAGCCATCACACGGTCGGTATCGCCCGATTTTCTTGCACGCAGATAGCTCACGGCGATATTCTTATTGGTGTAGTAACTCACCAGATTGCGATACCGTTTGACTGAGTTGTAGCACCTGTCCACTACATCCATTCGCTCCTTATCGCTGAGTGAAAGCGTGGTGATATTCACCACCTCTTTCATCTCTTGCAACACGCCGTTACTCTCTTCCAACAGCTTGGTATAGCCAAAAGCAATGGCTCCGAGTTCTTCTACCGAATAGTTCGGATCACGCAGCATCTTTTGGAAACTGATAACATACACATCGGAGATTTCACCAATCATCAAGATGGTCTGCTGAACCTTACGGGCATCCTTAACTAAGTTATTTACAGACTTTAACGCATCATAATATTTTTTACCCTGCTCATAGATCTTTACGGTTTCCTTGAAATTACTTAGCATATTGGAAGCCGTCGAAGAGGTCTGAATAATCTGCTTGGTCGTGTTCACGATACCCTGCGCCAGATTGGTAGGGTCGGTTACCACCCATTGGGCTTGTGAGGGCAAGGCGAAGGATACCAACGCCATTGCCATAAATAAAAATCGCTTCATATTACTTTGGATTTTAGTGGTTACTACTGTTTCTCGCTGGCTCTCGTGTAATCACCATTGGGTGAAAAGGTCAATACATCGGTTGCCTCGTTGTAGGCAACATCAATTCGGAACCCCGTATTGATAAAAAGATTGCCATTTTCCTCTACCAGCAGGTAGGTTTCGGGCTTTACTTTTCGGGTAACACCTGTTTTTTTGAACACCGTTACTTTGTAGTGTTCGCCCTCTTTGAAGATTAGCACGTCGGGCTTGTTTGCTACACTTACCCAGTTACCGCAGAGCTTCGATAAGTCGTTCTCCTTTATCTCCCCGCAAGCGGTCAGAAACAGGGAAGTCAGGGCAAGGGTATATTTAGCCAACTCTAAAAGTCGGCTCTTTGAAATGGTCGTCATGTTGTTGGATTTTAATTGTTTTTACTACGTCGCCTGTCGGCAAGTTGCTTGATGGCAAGCTCTATATCTCCAAGCTCATCGGCAAGTGCCATTACCTCCATCTTTTCGGTTTCCTCCGTGGAAAAGGTCAAATACTCTTCGACGGAAACTTCCGTAGCGTACACCGCCGATTGCGTTCCACCGAGTCCGATCCACACCTCTTTATAAAGTCGGGACGGATTGTTTGCCATATTAATGGAGAGGATTTGTCCCCGCTCCTTATCCGTCAGACCGAGCAGATTTTGGATGCTGTCGAACTTGTTCATATACTTTCGTTGGTCGAGCAGGATTTTGCAGTCCGAGTTATTGATGATGGCTTCTTTCACTACCGGAGAGCTGATAATATCATCCACCTCTTGCGTTACTACGATGGCTTCACCGAAGTATTTACGGACGGTTTTATACATATATTTCAGGTACTCACTCATGCTCGGAGAGGAAAGAGCCTTCCACGCTTCTTCCACAATAAGTTGTTTGCGAATACCCTTTAACCGCCTCATTTTGTTGATAAAAGCCTCCATAATAATGATGGTTACAACGGGGAAAAGTTCTTTATTTTCCTTGATGGCATCAATTTCAAAGACTATAAATCGCTTACCGAGCAAGTCGATATTTTTATCGGAGTTCAACAAAAAGTCAAAGCGTCCACCGCTGTAATATTGCCGCAGCGTGGTTAGGAAATTGTCGATATTGAAATCCTCCTTACTCACCTTGATGGCTCGCTCTTCCAACTCCGAACGATAGGTATCACGCATAAACTCGTAGAACGTGTTGAAGTTGGGAACGATACTGCGGTCTGCCTTGATGCGGTTGATGTATGCCGTTACCGCACTACCCAATTCGCCCGATTCTGTTTTGGAAATCTTATCGTCCTCGCTCTTCCACAAGGTCAGCAACAATGTTTTTATACTATCCTTTTTCTCCACGTCGAACACAAGGTCGTCGGTGTAAAAAGGATTGAAGCTGATTGGTTTATCCTCCGTGTAGGTGAAGTAAATCCCATCTTCCCCTTTGGTTTTTTTGTTTATCATCTCGCACAAGCCCTGATAGGAGTTACCCGTATCCACCAACACCACGTGCGTGCCCTGCTCGTAATATTGGCGCACCATGTGATTCATAAAGAACGACTTTCCCGAACCACTCGGCCCAAGTACGAACTTGTTACGATTGGTCGTGATACCTTTCTTCATAGGTAAATCGGAAATATCCACGTGCAGCGGTTTGCCCGTAAGTCTATCTACCATCTTGATACCAAAGGGAGACGGAGAGTTTTTGTAGTTAGTTTCCTCGGTGAAGAAGCAAACCGCCTGTTCGATGAACGTGTAGAAACTCTCTTCCGCCGGAAAGTCGGCAGCATTGCCGGGTATTCCCGCCCAGAACAAAGTTGGTGTATCAACGGTGTTGTGGCGTGGCTTGCACTCCATTAACGCCAACTGGCTACCCACCTCATTTTTGATTTGTTTGAGTTCCTCTCTATCATCCGACCACGCCATCACGTTGCAATGGCATCGTACCGAAGTCAGCCCGAAACTGTGCGCCTCGTTCAGATACTCGTCGATCCACTCTTTGTTAATTTGGTTGGAGCGGCTATACCTCGAAAGGGAGTGCATATTTTTCGCCATCTTCTCGAACTTCTGCAAGTTGGCGGCACTATCGTCAATAAACACATACTGGTTAAAAATGTGGTTACAGGATAGCATCAATCCAATGGGTGCGGCAAATGACAAGCGGCAGTCGCTTCTATCGGTAGATAGTTTTTCGTACCGCATATCCGTCATTACATTACCCGGCAGATCTTCCACATCCGAGAGCGTATGCAGGCAGAGGATATTATCGCCGATTTTCATCTCGTCGGCTCCCAGTGCCACATCTTTTAATGTAGTGGTGTCGGTTTGCGAGAGTGAAAAATACTTTTCCACAATTCCGGCTTGCGACTCCGTGCCTACAATCTCATCGGTGGTCAGACGGTGCAGTTTGATAAATCCGCTCTCGTTCATAATCGAGGCAAACTGCCCAACGGCTTCAATGAACTTCGTCATTGCCTCCTTGTCCTTAATCTCCTTCGGAACAATGAACCCACGACACAGCGTATTGAAGCTACTTTGCGTGCGGCTTCGCTCCTTTGTCGTTTTCGTCAGGAACAGGTAGCAATAATGATTAAGGTATGGACGCTCGTTAAAATGCCGCTCGAACGAACGGGAGAGGAAACTGATGTCCTCTTTATCCGTTTGCGGCTTGTAATTTTCCTTGATAAAGATGTCCTGCTTGTGGACTATCGAATAGTCCGGCAACACTTTCATCGCCTTGACCCAAGCCGAGTGTATCGCCTCGTACTCCGTAGACGTTACGGTGTAGAGTTCGGGCAGCTCCACCCGAAACCCGACCGTTACATCGGCATCCTTGCTCACGATTACATCGTGTTCCACCGAAAGCAAGGGAAACTTGCTCTCTAAGGTTGTTGCTTTTAATATATTTCTCATCTTGTTCTTCTTATTATAATGTATAGAGAATTAAGAAGGTCTGCGACCTCTTTTGAATAGTCTGGGGATTTTGCGACGGTTGATGATGTATCTTGGGTGACTGCTTCGGGCTTGCACTTTCATTAGTCCATGTTCGCCGTATTTGGCGTTCAGGGCGAAGGTCTGCCACACCAGAACTGTTGCGGCGACCAGCCCGAACCCAATACAAACCCATTGGTTGATGCCAACCATATACATAATCACAAAGAGTATAAAGAGTGCCAGCAACCCACCCACGAAGATGAATAGGTACTGTGCTTTGAGGCTCTTAAACTCAACCGACTTCCCAATCCCTCTGTTGATTGAAAACTCAGCCATAACTTGATTATAAGAAGAATGAGCGGAGAATAGTGGCAGCTACAATCAGGAAGATACAAGCTCCGAACCAGCTTGCGGCAGTCTTCGAGGTGTCGGGGTCTCCACTCGAAAACTTGCCATACACCTTGACTCCACCAATGAGTCCCACCACTGCGCCGATGGCGTAGATCAATTTCGTGACCGGATCGAAATACGAAGTTACCATACTTGTGGCTTCGGTGATACCCGCCATACCGTTGCCTTGTGCGAATGCACTACTTGCAGCCATCATAAAGGCTGCGGAGAACAAAATCTGTTTTTTAGTCATAAATACTTTTTTAAGTTGTGCTACCGGACGGAGTTGGATAGGCTCTGTTCCCGACAGCGGTTAATACTGTTTTTACTGTGGATTTTAGTGGTGGCACTTCGTTCAACCGTACTCTTTCTGTTTCATTGTTCTTTACTTTTTAATCGTTATACAAAATCCCGGATGTCGAACCCGCTAATGTCGGCAGGCACTTTCACCTCGGCTTTATTTTGGGGATGGACTGAAACCTCAACCGCTTCCCCCTCCCCAGAGATAGGCTTATTTAAGATTTCGTCCATTAACCCCGATATTCTTTTTGCCCTCTCAGAGCTATTTCTTATTATCTTATTAAATAGTTCGTCTCCTTCCATATTCGTAAAAATCTGTCCTGCCGTCTTTCGCTCTTGCGGTGTGGCACTTGGATCATCGGCAACCTTTAATGCAGCACCGATTTCCTCGAAGCTGGCTCCGGTCGCATATTGCCCTCTTGGTTGTTCTTCGTCATCTTCGTATTCCTGTGGTACATCGGAACTCCGAATATCTTCAAACGCCTCATCTACCTTATCATCCGGTAACCGTGCCGATGGTGCTTCTTCCGCTTCGTCGGCAAATGTAGCGGCTATATCTGTAATAACCTCACCTTCAGGCTCAATGGCGGTACTTGGCGGTTCGTTGGCGGTTGTTGGCGGTTTTCTCTCCATTTTGAAGTGGCTCTTTCCAACAATTCCGTCCTCTCTCTTGGGTAGCTTGGTTGATGGGCGTTCTTCAACCGGAACATCGTTTTTCTTCTTTCGCCAGAACAAGATATAGGTAACCAACCACGTATTGTAGAGTAGCAATAGGCATATCAGTAGTGTTTCCATAGGCTTATATCAAATCTTTTACTTGTTTGTGATAAAGGGTATTTATTTCATCCCGATGCTCATTCAGATGTTCCAACAATACATTATCTATATAGCCACCAATGGTTGTCTCCCCGTTGGAAAGCACGTTTACCATTTTGGCTATCTTTTGATGCACATCCCGGCTGATATAGACACATTGGCGTGTCTGGATTTCTTTTGGAGCCAAAAAGGTCTTTATTGTTCTCTTTTTCATATCAGTAAACCTCTTCATAATGTTTTTTGTATAATTTCTTAATTTCCTCTTCGTACTGGTCAAAGTGTTGAGCTAATACGTGGTCAATGTAACCAAACAAGGATAATTTGTTTTTTCCTATCACTTGAATAATCCGCAAAATACGGTCGTGATAATCCTGCCGTACGTAAACGAGCTTACCTGAACGAGCCGACATATTCGTATTCTGAATAAATCGTTGCATATACTCATCCTCGCCCTCTGTTTTTTTACTTCGAGATACATCCTTTACTTTGGGGATAGGCGGAGCATCGTCTGACCCCTCCACTTGTTGCACCTCCACTGGAGCAGGAGTTGGTGTTGGAGCAGGCGGAGTGGGTATGGGTGCAAATGGCGTATCTGGACGCAGTGAGTTGATGATAGAGGTTGCATCCATATCTACTTGAAACTTTTTTGCCATGCCTTACTCTTTTATGATGGTTAATATCTCGTCTGCCAATAAATCCAGATTACTGCCTTTAATCAATACTCTGTCGGGTGGAAAGAGCGTAGAGCGAAACAGGGCTTTATTGCCATCCTCCATAGCCTCCCTGCGAAAGCGTTTGCTATCGGGAAGAACTGTTTTCAAAATAGAAACTCCCATTTCAGCCGCCACCGTCTCATAGATTCTGTATAGGTCGGTCTTCTCTCGACCATCTACCAAATTCCATAAGAGGTACAACCCCTTGATGTTTGACTTGCCGCTGCTGATTAGGTGGTCATTCACCATTGAGGCAAATTGCAGGGAGCTTTGCATCACTACACGGTCGGCAGCTATCGGGCAGAAAATATAGTCCATCGTGGCTATCGTATTGATGATACCCGTATTGTAGACCGTACCCGGCAGGTCAAAAAAGATAATGTCAAGTGGTGATGTTCCCGCCGTGCTAAGTTGCTCCGCAACCTTTCCCGCATCTTCGGGGCGACTCTCTAAGACAGGATAGGCTCTCTTCTGCAATCTTTTGAACTGCTCAAAAGCGGCTATTTTACTCCGCTCATTCTGTTCAATGTTTTTCAAATCCCGCTCCCGCATATCCTTGATGCTGAATTGAGGGAAGTCGCAATCTACGACTGCTACATTGAGTCCCTTGACATAGTGCATATAGCTTGCAACTAAAACTGTCAAAGTGGTTTTTCCTGCCCCTCCTTTTTGAGTGGAGAAGGCTACTAACAAAGGTTCATTCATGTTTCTAATTTTTATTGGTTATACAATCAGTTTATTTGTTTATTAATTTACTCTTTTGTTGATTGACAAATATGCCGACTAACCAATCATTTGATTAATTGTCTCATACACCTATTAGTCAGTTTGCAAATCAATCTATCTGTTTGTCGGTTTGTTAGTCGATTTATCAATTTACCGATTTACTGGTTTATCAATTAATCAGTCGAGTGATTTATCAGTTTATCAATTTACCGATTTATCGCTTGACTAATCAATCAATTTATTGGTTAATAATCCAGTTTGTTAATCAATCGACAAATAGGTTTCTCAATCAACTTGTCAGCAAATTAACAACGAATAATTAGCACTTGTATCACCTTTACCCCTCGTGGCGGTACTTGGCGGTTTGTTGGCGGTTATTGGCGGTTTGCTCATTGAAAATCAACCATATAAACCTCGTAACTTTGCACCCAAGCGACAAGGCTCACTGCCAACGCACGCCGCACCCATGAGATAAGCTCTCTACAATCCGTTTCCCAAACGGATTTTTGTTTTCAAACGAAAACAGCAAGGTGTGTATCGAGTAACTCGATACCTTTTGGGTTACTCCCAAAAGCCTTGCTCCGGCGGAGGGCTGGGCTTTTCCTCCGAAGTCGGAAGCCCTGTTTCATACCTGCGGTAAGCGTTAAGCCGTGGCTTATGTCGTGCCACTAAAATCCACAGTTAAATGAAAAAAGAGAAAAACAAGACCGGAGGCAAGCCTCCAAAGCCCGACAAGGCTACACATTGTATTATGGTACGCTTCACGAGCGAGGAATTTGCCCGATTTCTTACCCTCTACGAGCAGTCGGGCGTGTACGCCAAAGCCGTTTTTATCAAAGCCCGTGTCTTCTCCGAAGAGTTTCGGGTAGTTAAAATTGATAAGACACTGGTTGATTATTACACAAAACTATCCGCCCTGCACGCTCAATACAGAGCCGTCGGAGTCAATTACAACCAGACGGTAAGGGAGCTAAAGAGCCATTTTTCCGAGAAAAAAGCAATGGCACTGCTCTTCAGGTTGGAGAAACAGACCATCGAACTTGCCACATTGAGCCGCCAGATTTTGGGTTTAACCAACGAATTTCAACAGCGATGGTTGCCAAAATTAACGTAGGTAGTTCGCTTTACGGGGCGTTGTCTTACAATGGTGAAAAGGTAAACGAGGGCGAAGGGAAGCTACTTGTTGCTCACAAAGTGTTCGACCAAGGCGATGGGAAATTGGATATTGCCCGCTGCATGGAGGACTTCAAACGCTACATCCCGGAGCAGGTGCGAAGCGAGAAACCCATAGCACATATCTCGCTCAACCCACACCCCGACGATAAGCTGAACGATGCGGAACTAATGAACATCGCACAGGAATATATGGAGAAAATCGGTTACGGCAATCAGCCATACGTCGTGTTCAAGCATTCGGATATTAGCCGTGAGCACCTGCATATCGTTACGCTCAACGTGGACGAGAAAGGGAAGAAACTGAGCGACCGTTACATCCACCGCCGCAGTAAACGGGCGACTGATTCTTTGGAGCAGAAGTACGGACTGCACCCGTCGGGTAGCCGTCGGCAACGATTGGAGCAGGGAGCGTTATACAAGGTCAACCCGTCCGAGGGGAATGTGAAACGGCAGGTGGGTAATGTATTGAAACACCTATCCGGCAACTATCGTTTCCAGTCGCTCGGCGAATACCGTGCCTTGCTTTCTCTCTACAACATCACCGTTGAAGAGGCTCGTGGCGAGGTCGGCGGCAGGGTGTATCGGGGTTTTGTCTATTCGGCAACGGACGAGAAAGGGGATAAAGTCGGCAATCCGCTCAAAGCCTCCCGTTTTGGCAAACACGCCGGATATGATGCTTTCGACAAGCGGTGTGCCACCTCCAAAACCGAGATAGCCGAGAAGGATTTGGGTAAATACACCAAAGGGAAAGTGTTTGCCGCTATGCGACAATCATCTGGCAAAGAGGAATTAATCAAGAACCTCAAAGCCAAAGGTGTCGATGTGGTGTTTCGGGAAACCGACACGGGGAGGATATACGGTGCAACGTTCATCGACCACAACACCGGTTGTGTACTCAATGGCTCCCGCATGGGCAAAGAGCTTTCGGCAAATGCACTGGAAGAGTGGGTAGGTAGAAAAGAGGCACAAGCCGCGCGCTCCGGCAATGCCGCATCCGAGCCACAAAGCTATGTGCCGCAGCAACACGCACCGCACGAACAGCAACCCGAAGGGGATACAGTTGTCGGAGGTATGTTTGACCTGTCGATATTACCTGATGGCACAGACCCCGAGGAAGAAGCGTTCCGCCGCCGGATGCAACGCAAGAAAAAGAAGCGTCAAAGACGCACTTAACATTTTAATAATCAATTAAAAACAAAATTATGTCACAACAAGATGATGATTTAAGGGCATTAGCCAAGATAATGGATTTCTTACGAGCTGTAAGCATCCTGTTTGTAGTTATCAATATCTATTGGTATTGCTACGAAGCAATTAAAATGTGGGATGTAAACATCGGTGTGGTCGATAAAATCCTGATGAACTTCCACACCACCGCCGGACTATTCGGGAGCATCGTTTACACCAAACTGTTTGCCGTTCTATTGCTCGGACTCTCCTGTCTGGGCACATCGGGCGTAAAGGAGGAAAAAATCACGTGGGCGAAGATCTGGACGTTTATGGGTGTGGGCTTTGTCTTCTTTTTCCTCAATTGGTGGATTCTCTCGCTGCCATTGGCAGTGGAGGCAAACACCGCACTTTATCTGTTTACGATGACGGTCGGTTATATCTGCCTGTTGATGTCGGGGCTTTACATGAGCCGCCTACTCAAAAACAACCTGATGGACGACGTTTTCAACCAAGAAAACGAATCGTTCATGCAGGAAACCCGCTTGCTTGAAAACGAGTTCTCCATCAACCTGCCCACCCGTTTCTACTATAAAAAGAAATGGAACAACGGATGGATTAATGTTGTAAATCCGTTTCGTGCGTCCATCGTATTAGGTACGCCGGGTAGCGGAAAATCATACGCCGTGGTAAACAGTTTCATCAAACAGCAGATTGAAAAGGGCTATTCGCAGTACGTGTACGACTTCAAGTACCCCGACCTGTCTACCATTGCTTACAACCACCTGATTAACAATTTAGACGGCTACAAAGTTAAGCCGAAGTTCTACGTGATTAACTTCGACGACCCCCGCCGCAGCCACCGTTGCAACCCCATTCACCCGGACTTCATGGAGGATATTACCGATGCTTACGAATCGGCATACACCATCATGCTCAACCTCAATAAAACGTGGGTGCAGAAGCAGGGCGATTTCTTCGTAGAGTCTCCGATTATCCTGTTCGCCAGTATAATCTGGTATCTGAAAATCTACGAGGGCGGCAAGTATTGCACCTTCCCGCACGCTATTGAGTTCCTGAACCGTCGGTACGAAGATATATTCCCTATCCTGACCTCTTATCCCGACCTCGAAAACTACCTCTCGCCCTTTATGGATGCGTGGCTCGGCGGAGCGGCTGAACAATTGCAGGGGCAAATCGCATCGGCAAAAATCCCGCTTTCCCGTATGATTTCACCGCAACTCTATTGGGTGATGTCCGATAGCGAATTTACGTTGGATATTAACAATCCCGAAGAACCAAAGATTTTGTGCGTTGGCAATAACCCCGACCGCCAGAACATCTACGGTGCAGCATTGGGGCTTTACAACTCCCGCATCGTGAAGCTCATTAATAAGAAAGGTATGCTGAAAAGTTCGGTTATCATCGACGAGCTACCGACCATCTATTTTAAGGGATTGGATAACCTGATTGCCACCGCCCGAAGCAACAAAGTTGCCGTCTGTCTGGGCTTTCAGGACTTCAGCCAGTTGGTGCGTGACTACGGCGACAAAGAGGCGAAAGTCGTGATGAACACCGTCGGCAACATCTTCTCCGGTCAGGTGGTAGGCGAAACCGCCAAAAACCTTTCCGAGCGGTTCGGTAAGGTATTACAGAAACGCCAATCCATCACCATCAACCGCCAAGACAAATCCACCTCTATCAATACCCAGATGGATAGCCTAATACCACCCAGCAAGATTTCCGGTTTGACACAGGGTATGTTTGTCGGCTCCGTATCGGATAACTTCACGGAACGTATCGAGCAAAAGATTTTCCATTGTGAGATTGTTGTGGACTCCGAAAAAGTGAAACGGGAAGAATCCGCTTACAAGAAAATCCCTATCATTACCGACTTTACCGACTCGGACGGCAACGACCGTATGAAGGAGCAGATTAAGGAAAACTACGACCGCATCAAAGCCGATGTCAAACAGATCGTGGCGGACGAACTCAAACGCATCGCCGACAATCCAGAACTGGCACACCTGATACAGCAAAAGTAGCCCCTTAAAACAGCAACGGCAGTAACCCTCAAAAGTTACTGCCGCTATTTTAGTTCGGTCTTATCTCCGCTTCTTCTCTTTCTCCTCGTCCCGCTCCATCCGCTTGTTCAACTCCTTACTCATCTTGTCAAGAAAATAAGTACGATTTGCATTCTTGCGGTGTTTTATATCGGCATAAGTTCCGTAGCACTCCCGTAGATCCACCCCGAGCAGCGTGCCGAAGAAGGTGGCTAATTCCGTAATCGGGACTTCGCCGTTGTTGATACACTTCACCTCGTATAGGGCATAAATCAGCTCCACCAGTTCAACCACAGTGCCAGTCCATTGGAACGAACCTTTGACTTTCAGCAACTCGACCAAATCTCCATCGGAACTGTTTTTCAGGCAGGTTCGCCGGAAGGAAAGAAAGGCATATAGCATCTCCATTGCAATGATACGGGCAACCAGATGGTCGTATCCGGTGGAGAACGCCGGATCTTCGTCAAATTGGCAAACATCCACATCAATCGTGTTTTCTTGCTGACCTCGCAGAAAATAGTGCCGATCCATGTGGGAACCACCGCTCCGGTAATACTGGAAAAATGCCACGTGGCGGTCAAAAAACTTCTTCAATTCTTCCTGTTTCTTTTCGTAATAACCCTCCAATTCCTCTTCGCCCAGTGGACGTTGGCTCTCGATACGCAGTATCTTGTGGAAGTAGATCAGCCAGCCCACAAGAGTTGGTTTGTAACGTTTGAAAAAGATTATCTCTTCTGTCTCGTCGTTGAAAGGGGCACAGCATACAAACTCTTTCAGTTCCGACATTTTCTCTTTCAGGAAAACAATAATTGCCTTACAATCCTTAATGATATGTTTTCCATTCAGGTCGATGGCCGACACCCGTCTGTCCACCTCCTGCATAATTTCCTCATACTTTTTTTGCATCAAAAATTCTTTTATCTAATTTTTGTGCAAAGGTACGAATATCAGCATCTAACCCTTTTTCTTATTGTTTGCATATCCTTTCTCAAATTGAGCAAGTTTATTATATTATTTCGCTTGCATCTTTTTTCGCAGGTTCGATGGAGAATCGCCAAGATATTTCCTGCAAAAGTTACTCATATTTGCAGGGGTTGAGAAGTTGAACTCATCTATAATATCTACAAAGGGAATGTATTCCTGTGCAAGGCGGAATTTGATGTGTTCCGCCCGTTTTTGTATCAACCATCGGTAGACAGGTGTACCGAACTCGCTTTTGAACACTCTACGAAAGGTGTGTACCCCATATCCGCATAAATCGGCTAATTCTTCGGTGTTGTTGGCTTTGCGATAGTGGGTCAATACAAGGCTCTTGAATGGCACTTGCTCGTCGGTCATCGGGTGGAAGAACGAACGGAGCTCTTCGGCGGAGTAATAGCGAGTGAATACCCAAATCAATTCTTTGTGCTTCAAATTCCATATGTGTGGGTCGTATGTTTTATCGTTAATATAAGACAAAATACTGTCCATCAATATATGTAATGAATTGGGGATAGACAACTTGCAACAAAAGTTTCTCTTATCCTTATGCCGATGGCTATAAAGAAATGATAAGATACAGTTTTCAGGTTGGCATACAGTATTGTTGAACTTATGTATAAACAGTGTCACATCACTTAAAACCGTACCACTACATTCACTCATGCGAGGAATGAACATTATTTCACCAGCACATAAGATTTCATCAAGGAAAAGAGTGCTACTAATGCATATTTGACCAGATTGACAGTAGACTAAATAATTAGTGGTAAAGTCAATATTGGATATAGCAGTCCCTGCCGTGTACTTTTTTATATCGAAACAACAATCATTCGGGCTTTCATTACAAAACCATTTTATTTCATTTTTCATACCAATTCCATCTGTTTAATTTACAGGCAATTGAAAATAGAGGGAATTTTATCTCCCTCTATTTCTGATGCAATGTGATATTTTAATCTAATTGTTCTACTTTTCATTGGAGTAAAATATGTAAGGAAAGGCTCCGAACAACAGTACAGAACAAAGCATTTCACCCAGAGGGAAATAGTTATAGAAACAATGTTCACCTCCACACCTTGAAACGAAATACCAGAAACAAAAACCAGTAAATAGTCCTGCGGTTATACTCGCTATTACCAGCCATTTCGGTGGCTGTTTTTCTCTGCTTTTATGCTTTTCACCTTTTCGTTCCAATGCTCGTCTATCCCTGCGTTTCATTACAATTCCACAGCTGATAGCTCGGCAAATGCCTTTTGATAATCCAATTCTGCCTGTAAAGCCTGGCTGACAGTATTGTAGTATAGTCCGATTTCTACGATATAATCCAGCATAGAAATTTGTCCAGTGTCAAGTGCTCGTTTTAGGAGTGTGCTATTATTAGCATTAGTCAGTGATGCACGATAGTTTTCCGCTGTATTCTTCAGCCCAAGCGTGCGAGCATATAGAATTTCAAGCTGGCTGAAAAACTGCTGTTTAGCATCTGTCTGCCTAGATTCAGCAGCACGAACAGCCGTTTTCGCTTGTTTTACTCTGTTCTTATTAGACCATAGAGGAACAGAGACTCCGACAGAAACACCCTGATAACGTTGCCCAACCACATTCTCACTCATAAATCCCGCTGAGAATGTAGGTAACCCCATCGACTTACTTAATGAAACTTGCTTCTTACTAAGTTCAATCTCTTGCTTTACATACGAAAGAACGGGGTTTTTATCTTCGGCAATCGTATACCATTGAACAAAATCAGTAGGCAGATCAATGGATGCAAATATAGAATCATCAAGCATTAGCTCCATACCTCCATTGAGCCTTGTGAGTTGCGAAATAACACTGTTCCGCTCCGTCTCAATACGAGATACTTCACCTTTTACGGTCGATAAATTAAGCTGAACATTGTTGTATTCCAACACGTTGCCTTCTCCACTATCAAGACGTTCTTTTTGCCCTGCCGCAATGGTTTCGGCATGTTCTAAACGTACAGCAAGTTCACTCAGTAAAGAGTTGTAATATATCAAATCTAAGCAATATTTTTTAGCTTCAAGGAGTATATTCATTCGGTCTGCCTTGTATTGCCATTCAACCAATTCATTCTTTCCATTGGCAACTTTACTTTTCAATCCCGATAGGGTTGCAATGTCAAAACTTTGAGAAACACTAACATCTTGACGATTACCAACCGAAGAAGGGTTTCCCCAGAGATAATTGAAACCTATCTCTGGGTCAGGCAAATATATGCCTGTTCTATTCTCCAATTTCTGTGCATCGGATGTTTCACGTAATGCTTTGAGCGTAGTGTTATTTTGCTCGATAGCCCCCAACACATCACTTATTTTATTTTGTGCAAATAGCGAACTTGTCGCTAAAATTGCCATAATGCTTACTATTATCTTTTTCATAATTTATGCCTCTTTAATTTCATCATCATTAATAACTTCTGCAACAATCTTCTTATTGGTAATTAGATACATTATTGGAATAATAAATCCATTAAGCAGCGTTGAAGTGAAAAGTCCTCCCAGAATAACCATTGCCATCGGGCTTTGAATCTCATTACCGGGAAGATCCCCTCCGATAGCCAGCGGAATCAATGCCAATCCTGAAGTAAGAGCAGTCATCAATATCGGATTCAGACGGTCTGCCGAACCATACATCACGCTGTCAAAGGCCGACATACCTTCGCTTTGCAAGTCGTTATAGCGAGAAATAAGTAGCATTCCATTACGAGTAGCAATACCAAAAAGTGATATGAATCCGATAATGGCGGGAATACTCACAACACCTCCTGTAAACCATATCACAAGAACTCCACCGATTAATGCCAATGGAAGATTAAGCAAAATAACCACAGATTGGGTAACACTTCTAAATTGATTGAACAACAACAAGAAAATAACCAATATAGAGAAGATAGAGGTAATCAGTAGCGTACGGGAAGCTGCTTGTTCGCTCTCAAATTGCCCACCGAATTCAACATGATAACCTTCCGGCAGTTCTATCTTTTCATCTACTATTTTTTGAATATCATTCACCACACCCAACAAATCACGTCCGGCAACATTCGCTGATACGACAATCTTACGTGCTACATTCTCACGATTGATTGTATTCGGACCAACCGATGAGGTTATTTCCGCAATATTGCTTAAAGGTACTTTACGTCCTTTGGCATCTACAATCAAGTTTTTAATTCTTTCTGCTGTCTCACGGCTTTCATCATTTACTTTTACTGTAAGATCAAAGGCTTTATTACCTTCATACACCTGTGAAACCACCTCTCCTGCAAGCATTACATTGACGATTTCGGCAAACTCAGGTAAAGAGAGTCCGTACTTTGCCAACACTTCACGTTTAGGTTCTATTTTTAACTGAGGACGCTCCACCTGTTGCTCGACATTCAAATCGGCGATACCTTCGACATCTTGTATCGCACCTTTGATTTGATTGCCAATAGAAAACATTCTATTTAAGTCTGTACCAAATAATTTGATGGCAATACTCGCACGGGTTCCAGATAGCATTGCATCAATGCGGTGCGTAATTGGTGCACCAACTTCAACATTTACTCCCGGAACATTTTTCATCTTTTCTCGAATTTCAGCCAGTACCTCATCTTTTGAACGCTTGTTCAAAACGAATGGAGCTTCAACCTCTGAAACATTCACACCTAATGCGTGTTCATCCAACTCGGCACGTCCGGTTTTACGACCTACGGTTTGAATTTCGGGGATTGTCAGTAACGCTTCTTCAACCATGCGACCAACTTTATCAGATTCGTCCAATGAAATACCGGGCAATGTGCTTACGCTCACAGTAAATGACCCTTCGTTGAAGGGAGGCAAAAAGCTGCGTCCCAGCGTAGAAAATATAACTATCGCTCCGACCATAGCAACTCCGGTAATCGACAATACAACTTTTTTGTTACGAAGTGCCAACGCCAGAATTTTAGTGTAACCCTCTTTGAGTTTACGAGCTATAAATGGCTCTTTTTCCAGTTTGTTCTCATTCTTCTTACTTCCCAACAAATAGCTACACAATACTGGTGTAAGGGTCAAAGCCACCACAGTCGATGCACATAACGCTACGATAAATGCGATGCCAAGCGGAGCAAGCATACGCCCTTCCATACCTGAGAGGAAAAACAGCGGAACAAAGCTGGCAACAATGATAAGCGTGGAGTTCAAAATGGGCATACGCACCTCTTTCGAAGCTTCAAAGATTACAGACATAACTGTTTTGCGTTCCGCTTCCGGTTTATTTCTATTTTCTCGTAGTCGCTTAAATACATTCTCTACATCGACAATAGCATCATCAACGAGCGAGCCAATGGCGATTGCCATACCTCCCAAACTCATCGTGTTGATTGTAAGTCCCATCCATTTAAGGGCAAGTATCGAGGTTACCAATGCAAGCGGAATAGTGACTAATGATATAACAGTAGTGCGGACATTCATCAAGAAAATAAAGAGTACAATTACTACGAAAATACCACCCTCATACAATGATTTTTGTACATTGTCGATAGAATTTTCAATAAATCTTGACTGCCGATAGATATCGGTCGACATCTTCACATCAGTTGGAAGCGTTTTTTGCAATTCAGCAAGTGCTAGATCCAGTTTTTCAGTTAGTTCAAGTGTGCTGGTATTCGGCTGTTTAGTAATTGTCATTACAACAGCAGGTTCGGTACGGTAGGATGCTACCCCCATTTTTGGAGCACGATTACCAATTTTTACTTCTGCAATATTTTCCAGCAGTACAGGAACATCATCCACTGTTGTTACAGCAGCTTTTGAAAGAGCTTCAATTTTATCCGTCGAAAGAACGCCACGTATAATATACTCATTACCATATTCGTATAAGACACCTCCGGCGGCATTTTGATTCATATTTTGCACTACGGTGTTTACTTGGTTCAGACCGATACCATAATGTTTCATTTTTTCGGGATTCAACAGTATTTGATACTCTTTAATCTCTCCTCCCAAAACCGTTACTTGTGCTACGCCTCCCGTTGCCAGAATACGAGGACGAATTGTCCAGTCTGCAATGGTGCGTAATTCTTGTAATGAGGTGGTATCTGCGGTCAAAGCTACAAACATCAACTCTCCAAGAATAGATGATTGAGGACCTAACGTTGGATTCCCTACATTGGGAGGTAAAGCATCTTTGACAACCGCAAGTTTCTCAGAGACAATTTGTCGAGCCTTATAAATATCCGTTCCCCAATTAAACTCTACCCACACAATCGAAAAACCAGTAGTCGAGGAAGAACGTACACGCCGAACATCTGTAGCCCCATTAACTGCCGTTTCCACTGGAAACGAAACAAGGCGTTCAACCTCTTCAGGAGCCATGCCTTTGGCTTCGGTCATAACAACAACAGTCGGTGCATTCAAATCCGGGAACACATCCACTTCCATATTTGTAGCAGTATATGCACCTGCCAACATCAATAACACGGATGCCACAAGGACTACCAGACGGTTATTGAGTGAAAATTTTATTATCTTATTCAACATAATTCTGATTTTTAATGGATTAGTGATTATGACCGTCAGGTATAGCAGAAGAAGATGCAGCCAACTTAACTTGGGTCACTCCATTTGTTACAACTTTGTCTCCGCTCTTCAATCCTTTTACAATCTCTGCTCGAATGCCGTTGTTTTGTCCTACGGTTACCTCTTGCTTCTTAAAAGCCTCGTCTTCAATCTGAATATAAACGAAGTTTAGCCCTTGTTCCTCTGTTAAAGCAGATACGGGAACGGATAGAACGTTCTCTTTGGGTTGTGCCAATAGATAGACTTCCGCAAACGCTCCGGGTATGATATCACCGATATTATCAAATTCAAATGTTACGGGAATATAAAACGAAGTACTACTTGACGCTTTGCCGTAGGATAATAATTTTCCATTCAGGTCTGACATCTTATAAGCCGTTTTATCGTAGGCAGTTTTGAAGTTTGCACTATTGACGCTCTTCAAATGCTTGAAGTAATTTTCCGAAACCTCTGCTCTAAGTTGCAAACGTCTGTTTTGAGCAACTGTAGCAATCGGCTGCCCAACCGAAACGTATTCTCCTTGATTAACCAAACGATTCTTTATATATCCGTTTATAGGAGAGGTTACACGGATGCCCGATGCTGTTATATTCGATGCTTGTCCTTGATATGCGGCTTTTGCCGTTTCGTAGCGTAAGCGTGTTTGCTCAAACTCTTTTGCTGATATGATTTTATCTGCAACAAGTCCTTCCGCTCTTTTATACTCTTTCTCTGCTGTCTCAAAAGCAATTTTCGCTTTTAGAGTAGGATCACCTTCTTGCAGATTTTTTGCAGACAAAACGACGATTGTCTCTCCAGCACGAACGGGAGTACCATCGCTGATAGAAGTATTGGCAAAGGTCACAATACCATTCGAGGTTGCAACAATAGTTTGCTCATCACCTTGAGGTGCTTGAATTTGACCACTTGTTTTAATTACATTCCGAAAAGTAGCAGGCGCAACAAGTTCCATTTTAAGATCTACCGCATTGGCTTGTGACTTTGTAAAGACAATTTCATCGGCATGTGCTTCTTCTTTCGTTTCCGCACTATGGTCGTGTCCATCGTCGGCAGAATGTTCATGTTCCTTTTCCGCCTCATGATCATGTCCGTCACCTTCAGTATGTTCGTGACTATCTGTAGTTGCTTTTTGTTCATTACTTGAAGATGTGCTGCAGCTTACCATAAAAAAAGCCGCAATAACGAGAATGATTCCAATATTAGTTTTCATATTATTTACCAGTTTAAAATTGTTTTGAAATAGAAAGACCGACTCCTTGTTGTCCATTGTAGTATGGAAAAAAGACTAGGTTGTTTCTAATTTTATTTTTTTTCTTTGATAGCTTACTTTGTATTGTAGGATATAGCCAATATGCTAGTTTTGTGCTTAATATACCAAGCCCTGCACCAAAAGCAACATCCCCAATCCAATGCTTATTGTTATATATTCGAAGAGCACCTGTTGCTGCCGCAACTGCATAACCGCCAATGCCATACCATATAGAAACATCTTTATACTCTTGCCATAGAAATTCCGCACCCATAAATGCCACAGCTGTATGTCCGGATGGGAAAGAGTTAAATGCCGATTTATCTGGTCGTTCAACCTTCGCAGTATATTTGATAGCATTAACCGATGCAGCAGTAAACAAGCTCGCTAAACCTAATATAATTGTTCTGTCTTTGAAGTTATGCTTACCTTTTATACCACTCAAATTCAAGATGTATACACTGGCTGCGGGAACATATTGTGTAATATCATCAATTGTAAATTTATTAGGTTGGTGAGTGATGACCTCATGACCTATTGCATAATTAAGTAATCTGTACTTAGGAGCTAACATAACCTCCACCGCACCATATGCCATCAATGTAGCTGGCAATATGAGTTGCTTGTACGAGAATCCAGATTTGATGCTTGTAATACTGTCTGCTGGTTCTTCATTTTCCATTGAAGAAAAGGCTGCTTCATTAGCATATACGCTTGTCGAACAGCATATGCACACCAAACCTGAGAGCAGCAACAAACGTCCCGCTTTCTTTCTATATAACATAATTAAATGATTCCTCCTTAAGGTGTTTATCGTGTAAAAATCTTAATAGAAGCATATCTGACACCCAATTTTCAGATGCCAATAAGCTATACAACAGAAATCTCTGTTTTAATTAAGAAAGACAAACAGGAGGGGCACGAAGTCCGCTGGAAAGACCAAGAGAGGCGGACTGGTATGAGACGACATAACGAGGGTATGCCGTTTTGTTAACTGATAGTTCAGGAGTATATAATAAATAAGATGCAAGTAAACAAAAGCATTGAGCTAAAGATAATTGATTGTTTCCATCACTCAACGATGAGTCACTCTTCAGAATATGGGTAGAAGCTGTATATAAAGAATTAACAGTACATCCGCTTTCATGATTAGTCTCTTCTTGTGAGGTATCATGTTCTGTGTGCTGGTCGTTATAGGTATTATCCTTTTCGCACATTTCCATTACCACACACAGCACCTCTTGATGGTGGTGGTGGGGAACAATAGAGAATACTGTTATTAACAGTACGGCTATTGAAATGGGTAATATGGCGAAGAAATTTTTCATCTATTATTCATTGTTGGTGCAAAGATAAGACGAAAAACGTGCAACTAAGTTGCAAACATATTAATTTCACCCTATCAACCAGTTTTTTTATCATTTATCAACGGAACAGTTCGAGCAAATCCCTTTGAGTACATAATTGATACTTTGCAGCGTAAAGCCCACAGGCAACTGTACCACAGGCACATCAATACCTTCCAAACAATAGGTCTTATGACATTTATTACAGTAAAAGTGCGAATGTAAATCCTCAACGGCGCATGTGCAAGAATTACCACATACAGCATATTTCAGAGATCCACTGCCGTCATCAATACTGTGAATTAAATGGTTAGACAAAAACAATGAGATAGTTCGGAAAATAGTCGATTTATCTACCGTGTCTAACAGATTTTCTAAATCAAGTATTGACACAGCACGATTTTCCTGCATCATTGTTTTGAGTATCAATACACGTAAAGAGGTGGGTTTAACACCTCTTTTTTCTAATCTTTCCAAATATTCTTTATTCTCCATATATAATATGTTATTTTTAGCTACCAAGCATATTGATTTAATGCGCTTAGTGTCGAAGTTTAGGCGTTGATACGAATAGATTCAATTACCACCATAGGCTTAAATATAACAAATCTAATCGACTTTATAATAGAATTAGCATACTATTTATTTCTTTTTTCCAAAATCAAATTTATAACTTACAGATAGTGCAGGATAGCGGGTTTCTACCATTAGTGCTGAAAGAGTTAGTTTGTCTGTTGTTGCCCATGAAAATCCTTCATGGAAATTTTTTCCATCATACGACCCAAATAGCGTAAACTTCTCCATAATAATAACCGATAGCCCCGTCAAGAAAAAAGGTCTATTAAAATCTTTAAATATTGATGCGGCTCCTACATATCCCTGTAGCGCAAACTTTTCACTAAACTCCACTGTTTTTGTTAGCATAGCATACACAGATTGATCATTCCCTCCTGTTCGCACACTTCCGGTTCCAATAATTATTCCAGGATACCACTTGCCCTCCTTTTCAGCCAATGGCTGAACTCGTAAACTCCATATAGGCTGTTTCGCTTTAAAGCCATAACCAACCCCCACATCCAACCATTTAAAGACACCGTAACGAAGATTTGCAACTGCGTATTCGTCATCAGACGTAGGCATTCCTAATGCAGAAACTACCAAATTATTCTTGGCAATAAGCCCACCACTGCTTCCGCCGGAACATGCTGGACAATTTGGACCACACTCTTGGGCATAACTCTTATTGGCTATAAAAAACATCACTGTAAGTGCGACACTTACTTTTACCAAATTCCTGTATTTCATCACAATTCATTTTTTAGTTTGTATTTTTCACAGTAACAGGAAACTAAATTCCCTGTTACTGATTCATGCACTATTTTATCATTCTTTGTATCCTTATTGCATTGACAATCGCAATAAGAGCAACTCCCACATCAGCAAAAACAGCCTCCCATAATGTTGCAATTCCACCTGCGCCTAAAACCATAACAATTACTTTAACTCCAAATGCCAATGATACATTCTGCCAAATGACACGTCTGGTTTGCCGCCCGACTTGAATTGCAGTAGCCACTTTTGACGGCTGATCTGTCTGAATCACTACATCTGCCGTCTCAATTGCAGCATCGCTACCTAAACCGCCCATTGCAATTCCGATATCACTCAATGCAAGCACCGGAGCGTCATTCATTCCATCACCTACAAAGGCAATACGATTGTTTTTATCTCGCTTGAGTTGCTCTATATGTGCAACCTTTCCCTCCGGTAACAAATCTCCATAGGCTTTTGAAATTCCTATTTTTTCGGCAAACAAAGAGACAATGCTTTGTTTATCTCCTGACAATATCTGAATATTTTCAATGCCGAGTGATTTTAAGTTCTGAACGGTGAATTGTGCATCTTCTTTAAGTTCATCAGAGAGAAGCAGGTAGCCCACATAGCTATTATCAACGGCACATACTACAATTGTTTCTGTAATATCCATAATAGAGCGAGGGTATTCTACTTCAAATTTAGACAACAATCGCACGTTTCCGACTAAGATTTTCTCTCCATTTACCTCTGCTGCCAGACCATAACCTGCTATTTCAGTTACATTATTAGCTGGCATAAGGGCTATGTTTTGTTCATCGGCATACTGAACGATGGCTTTTGCAATAGGATGTGTGCTGTTTTGTTCTACCGATGCTATTAGCATAATCAACTCTTCAGTCGGCATCTTTTCGGTATTCTGAATAGATTGCACCGCAAAAGTTCCTTTGGTCAATGTTCCTGTTTTATCGAAAACTACGGTATTGATTTTTGTTATTGCATCTAAATAGTTACCACCCTTGAATAAAATACCAAGTCGTGAAGCTGCACCAATTCCTCCAAAATATCCCAATGGAATACTTATTACGAGCGCACACGGACATGAAATAACTAAAAATACCAATGCCCGGTATAGCCAATCGTTGAAAATATATCCAAATTCAAGATTAATGAATGAATAGAGATAGGGTAATAGTACCGTAAGTACAGCCAACCCAATCACAATTGGAGTATAAATACGGGCAAACTTCCGAATAAAGAGTTCCGCAGGTGCTTTTCTTTCCGTTGCGTTCTGAACCAATTCTAAAATACGAGCGAGCGCACTCTTGTCAAAAGATTTAGTAACCTTGATACGAATTACCTTGTCCGTAACTATCATACCCGCTAACACCTCTTCACCGCTACGAATTTTGCGGGGTATACTTTCTCCTGTTAGAGCAGAAGTGTTGAATGCGGCAAAATCACTCAGCAATACACCATCCAATGGAATTCGACCGCCTGCCTTGATTTCAATTACCTCTCCAATGCCAATCATTTTAGGAGACTCCGACAATAGATTACCATCTCGTAGCACGAATGTGGTTTCTGGTCTTGTATCTAATAGTGTTCCGATATTACGTTTCGCTTTATCAATGGCTTTCTCTTGGAAAAGTTCTCCAATAGTATAGAAGAGCATTACAGCAACTCCTTCCGGATATTCCCCTATATAAAATGCTCCGATAGTAGCGACTGACATCAATGTAAACTCACTAAAGAAGTCTTTCAGAAGAATACTTTTCCATGCTTCAACCATCACAGGTAAGCCCACTGGAATATATGCCAATATATACCATACTAATGAAATATATTCATTTTGGAAGAGTTGAACATTCATGGCATTTATACCGCTTCCAACCAGAATCATCGCTAAAGAGAGAAGTGGTCGCCAATACTCCGCAATAATAGACTTTTCTTTTACACAAGTCGTATTATTGATATTTATCTCTGTGTTACAATTACATTGTCCCATATCTATTGATTTTTAAATTATACTGCAAAGATAACCACAATGTGCTGCAACAAAGTTGCAAAAGTGTTCAGGTGTAACCACATAGAAGAAAATACTTAATATCATACTGTTACCTACGGTATTACCTTGGCTTTGAAAACTCCTGTATCATAGCAACTATTCATTAACAATTACCGCTACAATCGCAAGTTGGCGTGTTTTTACTCTCGTTTTCTTGTTCTTTATCCGCATCGTCTTGCTTTGGTGTTTCTTCTTTCACCTCTTCAATTACGCTACCACAGCAACATGATCCGGATTTAGGTGTGAACAAAGATGCCCAAAAACCTTTTTTCTCTTCTTTCTTTTCCATTGTTTCTGTATTTTTTTTGATTTACAATAAGATATTAAACACATACCCACCAACGACTGCCGTCAGAAAAATGGTTGCTACAATCATAGCTACCAATTTCTTTTTGAAGATGCTGGCAAGCATACTCATTTCAGGAATTGCCATTCCTGCACCACCGATAATAAGGGCAATAACAGCACCTATGCTCATACCTTTACCCATCAATGCAATACCAATTGGAATTGCGGTTTCGGCACGAATGTAGAGTGGTACACCTAAAATAGCGGCAACAGGTACGGCAAACGGATTATCCGGCCCGGCGATTTTCATTACAAAATCTTGGGGCATATATCCGTAGATAGCAGCGCCCAGTGCAACACCAATCAACAGATAACCCATAATTGGACGCAGGCTCCCCCATGCAGCGGTAAATGCAAGTTTAAGTTTATTTTTAAAAGGCAATTTCCGTTTATCAACCACCTCTTCAGAGCTACCACAACAGCTATTTGGCTTCACACGAACATTCTTAACATACTTCTGTCCTCCTATCTTTTGCAGGATAGCACCGAAAGCTACCGAACAGATAAAAGCGATAATGAAATAGATTATAGCCGCTTTGATTCCGACCAAAGCACCGAGCATCCCGATGATAATTGGATTCAGTAGCGGGGATGAAATCAGAAACGACATAACAGAGCCAAAAGGAACTCCGGCATTGAGGAATCCAACGGTCATAGGAATGGTGGAGCAGGCACAAAACGGTGTTAATGCACCGAAGCCTGCACCGAGAATGTTTCCCAGTAATCCTTTGCCCGACAAGCTCTTCTGTATCTTGTCGGCAGGGATATACATGAGTACAATTTCGACCAAAGCACTGATTAGCATAAATAGGGCTATCAGTTCAATGGTGATAATTACAAAGTATTGAAGTGTATCTAAAAGCGTATTCATCTCTATTATTTGTTATTGAGGGCAACAGCCCGGTTGTTCACTTTGAATTTGTACGGCAGGAGCAAGCGGAGAGGTTTCAGAAGCGGGTTCGCTTTGATTTCCCATAAAGAGCATAGCGATAACCACGATTGCGCCAATCCACAAAAATATCTTCTGCACGATATTTGATTTTGGTTTTTCATCTTTTGCAGGTGTACCGCAACAACTTTTGTCGGTTGTGCAACATGATGATGGTTTCTTGAAATAAACCTGCCAAAAACCGAATAACAGGGCTACGATAGCCACCCCGATAAACACGGGACGGTATTCGGCAAAGAAACTTAATTGTGAAGCTCCGATACCAAGCCACACCAGCACCCCAGCAACGATAGGCATCCCACAGCAAGACACCACGCCTAAAAAGGCAAGAATTGAGGAAAACACCCCCACAGAGGTTGTTCCGATAACTGATTTTTTACTCATTGTTTTTCTCTTTATGGTTCGTCTTTATACGAACATTGTTTTGAAATATATAGCCACAAGTTCCCTCATGGCTACACGTTAATTACTCGCAAGTAGGTGTACAACCACCCGGTGCGCAACCGCCTTGCATCACTTTCGTTGCAGCAGCTATCAAGTCCGCTTTGGCAGGAACGGTATCGAAACGTCCCGACATCATACCTTGACCGTTAATAGCGATGATAAAAGTATCTTCCAACTTATTTTTGATGTTCAACATAGTTATCAGCTTACTTTCGTTCACATCTTCGGCATCAATTACTACGACCTCCGCTTTATCTGCCATCTCCTTTTTTGCAGATTCGCAAAGTTCACGAGCCGATTTGTCGCTCTTGAATTTACCGTTAGATACCACCGCAAACACAGGTTTACCTTGACTTAATGCAAACGTAATATCGCTGTATTTTGGTGTGGGGATAGCGTTTACAATCGCCTCCTTTGTAACCTGCTCTTCAACCATTCCGCCCATCATTAGCCCTTTGTTTGAGAACATAAGTAGCACAGGCATAGGCGCACCACTCAATCTATACTCCTTTACCAAGTCGGCATTTTTTTCATCGTCCACACTCATTTGTACGATAGCGACATTTTGTAAATCCTTGATGGACTCTTTTACCAAGCCATTCATCTTTTCGGCAGAGGTATTTTTGTCTGTTACGACCATCAACACCGTGTTATTACTCTCTTTGGCTTTTGCCAACTGCTCTTTAACTGATGCGTTCTTTTCGGCGGAACAACTACTTGTCGCCAATATAGTGGCTGCAAGGAGTAGGAATGTTTTTACTGACTTCATTTTAATTGTTTTAGGTATTAAACTTATTTCGCAGGAAACCACCCACGAGTGTTATTTGCAATTTTAACCAGCATCAGCATTATTGGCACTTCGACCAATACGCCCACTACGGTTGTCAGTGCGGCTCCCGATTGAAGACCAAACAGGGCAATTGCTACCGCTACCGATAGTTCAAAAAAGTTACTTGCCCCAATCATTCCGGCAGGAGCTGCCACATTATGCGGTAATTTCCACGCTTTCGCCCATCCATACGCCACAAAGAATATCAGCACCGTTTGAATAATGAGTGGAATAGCGATAAGCAAGATATGTAGCGGGTTGTTCAAAATCGTTTCTCCTTGAAAAGAGAAGAGGATAATAAGTGTAAGCAGTAGTCCGCCAATGGTGAAGTTGTCGAACTTCTTAACGAATACGTTGTTGAAATACTCAATCCCTTTGCGTTTAACGACACTCATACGGGTAAAAACTCCTGCCAAAAGTGGAATAACCACGAACAGAACAACCGAAAGAATGAGTGTGTCCCACGGAATTTCAACGCCGCCCACACCCAACAGAAACGCCACAATCGGAGCGAACGCCACAAGGATAATCAAGTCGTTCACCGCTACTTGTACCAGTGTATAGGCTGCATCGCCTTTGGTGAGGTAGCTCCACACAAAAACCATTGCCGTACAAGGTGCTGCACCCAAAAGTACCGCCCCAGCAAGGTATTCATGCGCCAAGTCAGCGGGAATTAGAGCCTTGAAAATCACATAGAAAAAGAGCCATGCGATGCCAAACATCGTAAATGGCTTTATCAGCCAGTTGGTAACGCAGGTTACAATGATACCTTTGGGTCGTTTCCCTACGTTTTTTACGCTTTGAAAATCTACTTTTAGCATCATTGGGTAAATCATCAACCATATCAATATGGCGACAGGGATTGATACATTGGCGTACTCAAACTTGCTCAATGTTTCGGGGATAGCCGGGATATATTGCCCGATAGCAATACCAACCACGATACATAACGCCACCCATAGCGTTAGATATTTTTCAAAAAAGCCTATGCCTTGTTGTTTCTTTTCCATTGCTGTCTATTTGTATTTATGTATTACTGCCACGATATTGCTACCACAACATTTACCAGATGGATTTTTACGAAAACAATCTCCTGTTTGGTGTCGATCAAGTATATCTCTAACCATTTGCACGTTTGTTGCACCATTTGCAATTGCATTTTTAATATCAGAAACAGTGATTTGTGAACAAAAGCAGATGATTGAAGAGTCGGATGGAAAGTAGTTTTCATTACTTAGAATGTCTGTTGAATAGAATTCGTAGAAACGATTTTTAATTTCATCTCTCACACGGCGAAACTCATTTTCAATAAATTCGGGTGTCCCTTCGGCGTGTGAAGGGTCATCGAATCCGATATGCAGACGATGCTTCACCTTGCCTGTGAATATCGGACAAGCCTCATTTGCTCCGCCGCAAACAGTTATCACGTAGTCCCACTCTTCGCCTAAGTATTTCTCGACTGGATCGGAGGTATGGTGCGATATGTCGATACCCACTCCCGCCATTGCTCTGACCGCTCCTTCGTTGAGCTTGCCTGCGGCTTTCGTTCCTGCCGATCGGACGATTAAATCTTTGTCAAACGACTGCAAAAAGCCGTGTGCCATTTGGCTGCGGCAACTATTACCCGTACAAAGAATCAGTACTTTTTTCATTGCTAATTATATATTTTTCCACTCAACGAGTGCTGTATTACTATTTGATAACTGTTTCACTTTCTCAATCCACCCCAATTCGCTCTTTGCTTTTGCTTGCAGGAATGGATTTTTGGTGTGGGTCAAAGCCAAGCAGGAGTTCACAATCCACCATTTGTTGTTGATTCCGGCACGTCTTAAATCGGTTTGCAGTCGCTCCGCTTCAAACACGGGCGTAGCTTCGGGCAGCGTAACGATAACAACTTCGGTCTCTTCGGGGTTTCTCAAACGGGGCAGCAATTTGGCTACCGCACCCGAAACCTCACCTTGCGTGCGTTCCACCTCTTTGTGGTAACTTTGTGTAGCATCCAACAAAAGCAGTGTATGCCCAGTGGGGGCGGTGTCGATTACCACTACTTCGTTTTCTGCCTTATCCACAATATCGGCAAAGGCTTTGAATACGGCAATCTCTTGTGTACACGGAGAGCGCAAATCTTCTTCGATATACTCCATATCCGCCTGCGACATATTGTTGGCGATGGCTTTTGCACGAACTTCGTTTTTGTAGGCTTCCAGCACTTCGGCTTCGTCAATTTTGCTAACGCTTATCCCTGCACCCGTTGCCAAATCATAGTTGATATGGTTTGCGGGGTCGGTGGTGGTTAAATGCACTTTTTTGCCAAGTGCGTTCAGTTTCAAAGCAATGTTGGTCGCCATAGTGGTTTTGCCTACGCCACCTTTACCCATTGTAAACACCACTCGTTTGCCTGTATTGAAGAGGTCTTGCACCAAATCGTCGATGCTCTTTTCTCCACTCAATGGTGTGTAGCTCACATCGGCATCCAATGTATCTTCCGACAACAGACGGCGGATATTGGCAATGTTTGAAAGATTATACGAACGCAACGGAACACTATAAGCAGGATAATGTTTCAATGATTCGGGCATAGATGCCAATGCCGATTGCCCCCGGTCGGCTATCTGCTGCGAAACCGTGTCGCTACTGTCCGTATGCTCCAAAATACCATTGATTACGAGTATTTGGTTTTCAATGCCGAGCGATTCCAATTCATGCGAAGAGCGTGCCGCCTCTTTCAACGGTGCTACATCGGGGCGGCTCACCAATACCAAACGGGTTGCACCCCCATCGGCAAGTGTTCCAACCGCTTTTTTATAGACATCTTTACGTTGCTCCAAGCCTGACAACTGCCCCAAACATGATGCCCCGTGTGTACTTTCACTGATAAACGTACTCCATGCCGATGGCAACTGCAACATACGCAATGTGTGTCCGGTAGGTGCGGTGTCGAAAATAATATGGTCGTATTCCTTTTGTTTGGTTTCGTCCGTAATAAAATCCGAAAACTCATTGAACGCCGCAATCTCAATCGTACACGAGCCGGACAACTGCTCTTCCATATTCTGAATCACGCTTTCAGGCAACTTGCCACGAAACGGAGCAATCACGCTCTCACGATATGCTGCCGCTGCCTGTTCGGGGTCGAGGTTTACAACGGTCAAACCTTTGACCTCTGCAATCTCCGTTCCCTGTCCGTTCAACGGTTGGTTGAAAACATCCTGCAAGTTAGAAGCAGGGTCGGTGCTTATGAGGAGAATGTTTTTACCCTTGTCCGCCAAGCCGATAGCCGTAGCACAAGCGATGGAAGTTTTACCTACACCGCCTTTACCTGTAAAAAACAGGTATTTAGTGAGTTCTATGTTTGATAAATCAAATGCTTTCATAATCTGTTATTACTGATTAATTGGAACAAAATTAAGTGCAATGCCAGTCCACTCGGTTAGTTGCTCGTTGGTCGGATATTCTCCTGCAACTGCAATCGCTCCATCGACAAGCACAACGGGTAAACCTTCAGCTCCTTTTTCTTGCAGATAGCCATTTACCTCCGTGTTTGACACATATAGTTGCGGTTCATCACGCAGGTTGTGTCGTTTGATGTTTACCCCTTGCTTTTGCAAGAACTGAACGGCAGCAGCAATTCTCATTAAATTAGGATTGATGTTTGGCCCACATAGACCTGTGGGGCAACACATAGCGGGATCAAAAATTTCTATCGTTTTCATATTCTTTGAATATTGAAGTTGTTTATATTGATTATAAGTAAAATGTAATTGCGTAATAGATGCCCACTGCAATAAAGAGTAAGGCTATGATTTTATTCATCCACTTTTGGAATACTTGTATCCGATTATAGAACTTGCCAAGACCAGCCACACTGTACGCCAAAATCCATGCAACGATAATCACGGGCAATCCTGTGGCAATGGCAAAAACAATCGGAAGTAAATATCCTCCCGTTTCGGCAGCCGACATAGGTATCAGCATACCGAAATAAAACACACCGCTTGTAGGACAGAAAGCCAATGAAAACAAAACGCCCAACAGAAGTGCACCCCACGAGCCTTTGTTTTTTAATTTGTCGCTACCACCGCCACCAAAACCAAATTTCGGCAAGTTCAATTTATGCCCGAACAGCATAAAAATACCTATCAATATCAGGGCGGGTGCGATTAACATTTCCCCATATTTGCTGATGGCTTTCTGTATGGCGAACATACTTGCACCCTCACGCAAAATAGGAATGAGTATAAATCCAAGAGCGGTATAAGTAATAATGCGTCCTACCGTATAAAGGATGCCGCCCCAAAATATGCGATGTCTACTTTCAATATCTTTACTGATATATCCGATGGCGGTTATATTAGTCGCCAATGGGCATGGGCTGATGGCTGTTAAGATGCCGAGTAGAAAAGCCGTAATGATGGGCGTATTACTGCTATCTAAAAGTGATTGAAGAAACTCCATAAACGGTTATTTTAATAGTTCTTCAATCTTTTTCTTTACTCCGGCTTTGAACACATCCGGCGAACCTTTGGCATAAGAGAATCCAAAATCAGTCATATTGTTTTTTGTTTCTTTGCCATCTTTCCAGTTGTTGATGAAAAGCGACGACCAAGTTACCTCATATTTATCGGCTATCTTTTCGCCCTCTTTGGTGGAAATATCGATTACCTTAAAAATAATTTTACCATCTTTAAGTTGTCCGGCAAAATCTTTATCAATCACCTCTTTGGTTAGCTTTTCAATCGCATTGCAGGTAATACAACGCTGTTTTCCGTGAAAATAGAGAACTTCCACATATTCCTTTTGTGTAGCTTTGGTCGAGGTTTGAGCGTTGGCAGTTTGATTATTGCCGCAAGAGGTCAATCCGATAACTGCCAAAAGAATAAACAATAACTTTTTCATGTTCATGCAAATTACTTGGTTAAAAACGCTTTTACATCTGCCATCGAAAGTTTCTTCCCGGCAGAAACAACTTTTTCATTAATGACTAACCCCGGCAACGACATGACATTGTAGTTCATAATCTGCATCAGGTCTTCTTCCTTGATAATGGTAGCTTCAATTCCTAATTCGGCTACCGCTTGCTTTACGGTTTCGTGCAGAGCCTTACAATTTGCACACCCAGTTCCTAAAACTTTAATTTCCATTTTATCTAAATTTTAATGTTTGTTGGTCGCAAAACTACGAACATTGTTTCCAAAAAAATATGCAACTATTCGCAGCATATTTTTTTGTCAATCCGGCAATTAGAGAAGAATTTACCAAACAACTGTTGGGCTAAATCCCAATTCTCTCTATTGACACAATATCGAACTTTGGGCGGCTCGATTTCGCCTTGTATCAGTCCCGCATCTTTCAACTCTTTGAGGTGTTGCGACACGGTAGCTTTGGCAATAGGTAGTTCATCATGGATGTCCCCAAAGAAGCAACTTTCCTGCGATGCCAAAAACTCAATTATTGTAATGCGTGCGGGATGCCCTAACGCTTTTGCAAAACGAGCTAATTGCTCACTATCTGCCGTATAATCTCTATTCTTCTTCATACTCGTTTTAATCTGTTCGCAAAGTTACGAACACTTTTTGTAACTACCAAATATTTGTTCGTAAAAACACGATCATTGAAACAAGTTATTTATTAGTCATAGTAATGATAATAACGGCTACACTATAAAGTATAAATAGTGTAGCCGCCATTCTTTAAATTTTGAAACCTTTTACAGCATCTGCAACGGGTGCTTTCAGACGGGCAATAGCAATGTGGTCTTTGATAAAGTCCTTATCATCATTTGCCGAAAGAGTTGCTTTCGTCTCCTGTTTTTGCTCCCCATTTTCCCCTTTGGTCTGTGTGGGTGGAGTAAGTGTCAGTTGTATCTTTCGTTCCAGAGCCGCCACTTCGGATTTCAGTTGTTTTAACTCATCTTCCTTTTTCCACGTGCCACCTACAATTTCACGCAGGGTCGGCAAATCCTTTTCCAATTTAGCGTTCTCGGCTTGAAGTTGCTCAATCTGCTTGGGAATACGCTCCAACGCATTCAGAAAACTCGTTGCTGCCGCCTTGTGGTCGGACATTGCCAACTGACCGTTATTGTGGCTATACTTGTATGCTCCCTCAATAAAAAAACGGTTCTGCTTTACCTCCACACCTTCACGGATAGCACTTTCGGTCTTAACCAAAATCGGGAACCCGTATAACTCGCCAATCGGCAAATGCTGACCTCCGGTAGTGGCATTCTTGGCAATCTCCTGTAACTTGGTTCCGACACTCTTCACGTCGGTAGCCGTCAATCCGTCCAGCCGCACCAAATTACGGTGGTAGCCATCTTCATCGGTCTGTGCCCGTGAAGTAAAAGCGGCATAGTCGGCAGTATGATTGGCAATACGCTCGTTGTTGCTCTCCAATATTTTAGTATGCGACTCCAATTTATGTACCGAGCTGCTTTTGTCCTTATAGAAACTTTTGCGTTCACCCTCCAATGCGGCAACCCGCTTGTCTAACCGTGCTTTGTCCAATATATCGGTATTACCCGAAAGGATAGCCATATACTCCGAAAAGTTCATACCCGATTTTTCATCCATCGCCCCCTCGTCAATGGTACGTGCCCCCATCGCTCCGCTTTTGAGCTGGCTGATAAAGGTCTGTTTGCAGTGCAGCAAGTTGAACTTGTAGCTATCCAACGATTTTTCAACCGCATAAATAATCACATCCACTTTATTGTCGGCATAGAGTTTCGCAATCTCGTTGCCTTTTCTGACCGCACGCCCATCCCGTTGCGAGAGGTCGGACGGTCGCCAAGGGGTGTCGAGATGATGGATCGCAACCGCCCTTTTCTGTGCGTTTACACCTGTTCCGAGCATACTTGTCGAGCCGAACAGTACACGTACTTTTCCCTCGTTCATTGCCGCAATCACCGCCTTGCGTGCCTTTTCGGTCTTGCACTCCTGAATAAACCGTATCTCCGAAGCCGGAATACCGTAATCCTCCACCAGCTTGCGTTTAATCTCACTGTACACGCTCCATTGCCCCGGCTGATATGTCCCCAGATCCGAAAAAACGAACTGACTTCCCTTCTGGCTGTCATACTTTTTGTAATACTCGGCTATCTTGGCAGCACAATGCGATGCTTTGTTGTCGGGATGGTCTTCGTACTTCTCCTTATCAATCATCCGCATATCGAGAGCCATCTTTCGGGCATAGTCGGTAGCGATAAGCATCTTCGCTTTCTCTTCCGACTCCGAGAGTTTCCCACGCCCTAATATCGTGGCATCACCCGTTTGGGCAAACTGCATCAACTTCTCGATAAATTCCGCCTGCTGTGGGGTGGGTGGAATATTGTGCAGTATCTCATTCTTGTTCGGTCTATCCACGCCCACATCTTCGGCTGTACGGTAGTCCGTAATCTCGTTGTAGAACGCTGCCAGCTCCGGCACTTTGATAAAGTAGCGGAACCGCTCTTTCTGCACAATGTTGTTCGTTACCGAAAACTCAAAGTCGGTGGTCTTCTTGGCAAAGATGGCAGCCCACGCATCGAAGCAGTTGATATTTTGCCGTTCCAGCTCTTTCGGGCGCAGGTACTTGAAAAGTAAATACAGCTCCGTGAGCGAATTGCTGATAGTTGTCCCCGACAGGAACGTAGCCCCTAAATCCTTACCCGTCCGTTCCTGAATAGTACGCAGGGCGAAGAGCATATTGAGTGCCTTTTGGCTACCCTCACTATTACCCAGCCCAGCCACACGGTCGTGGCGAGTGTTAAAGGTAAGATTCTTGAACTGGTGGCTCTCATCAACAAACAGGTGGTCGATACCCATTTGCTTAAAATCCACCACGTCATCGGTACGGGAATTTATCTCGTGTTCCACCTTTTCGAGCTTGGCGGTCAAGTTGATTTTTCGTTTCTCCAACCCTTTGAGCATACCCCGTGAAACCTCCTTGCCTTGTGCTTTGAGTACCTCCAAATTTTCCTCCACCGAATCCAATTCTTTCTGCAATATCTCCTGTTGAATATCGGTCGGCTGAGGAATCTTGCCGAACTGGTCATGCGACATTATCACACAATCCCAGTTGTTGTTCTTGATATTATTAAAGAACTTGACACGATTTTTCGGTTCAAAATCCTTTTCGGTGGCGTAGAGAATTTTGGCATTGGGGTACGCCGTGCGGTAACACTCGGCAATCTCTGATACATTAGCTTTTAATCCAATAATCATCGGTTTGTGTGCCAGCCCCAACCGCTTCATCTCTTGTGCTGCAAGGCTCATAATCAGCGTTTTGCCTGTACCCACCTCGTGGTCGCAGATGCCACCTCCGTTTTGTTTCAGCATCCAGACACAATCTTTTTGGCTCTGATAAACAGAGCTAATACCGTACTTGTTTTCAAGTGCTTTCAAGTCCAATCCGGGAAATTCCTGATGCGAACCGTCGTAGGTTGGACGGACAAAGCAGTTGAACTTGCGGTTGTACATATCTGCCAACCGCTGCTGAAACTCCGGCGATTGTTCACGCAACCAATCGGAGAATCCGTTACGGATTTCATCAATCTTCGAGTTGGCGAGCTGTATCGCTTCGCTGTCCCGTACCTTTATCTCCCTGCCGTCCGCATCCTTGCCTCCGCTTTTGGTAATATCGGGTACGGTATTGACTAAGGCGTGTTTCAATAGGTTGATACCATCGTATGTGCGGTAATACCCCTGCACGGCATACTGGTCGAGCACTTTGGCATTCTTCGAGCCGCACTTGACCGAATACTCGTCGATACTCTCCGAGTAGGAGATAGAAACATCCGTACCGAACAGGTGCTTGGCGTATGCGGTGTACATTCCCGTCGGAATCCAACGCTCTCCCATGTTGAAATCCAACTCATCGAACGTAATCGGGCGTGGCATCGCATCTTGCAACGCAGCGAGCGACGCATCGACCTCCGGCATTCGTTCGTGCCCCTCGTTGTTATTCGCCCACCGGGAGAGTTGCTCCATCTTCTCCACTACATTCCCAGCAACAAAGCGGTCGCGAATCTCGTAGTTATCCACCAGTGGATTGAAGTAGATACGTTCTTTGAGTTGCTCTATTAATTCGGACTTGCTGTTATCGCAGAGCGACTCCATATAATCAAGGTTCACCGCCCCGTAACGGTTGAGCGAAGCCGATAAGGCCTCCATTGGAGTATCTACATGGGTAACTTCGTTGATGGAAAACGCTACCGGGTGGTCGAAAATATCCGCTTTGATAAACTGTCCGTTCTCTGTGCGTTCCAGCGAGAGCATATCACGCCCCGAAGCGTCCATCAAGAGAAATTTCACGTTCGCTTTGGCGTTCAGACACCCGTAACGCTCTACAAATTTGTCATACGAGGTGTTTAAGGCTTCACGTTCGGGCTTGTTCTCCTCCCGCATCTCGGCTTCATAGGTGTACAGACGTTGGTAACTGTCCCGCACAGCGATATACAGCTCCGCTTTATCCTGCTGCTGCTTATTCAGTTCCAGCGGATGAAAGGTTGCCCCGTAGCGGGTGATACCCTTCAGATAGCCTACCTGATTGCCGTCCGCCACCAAAGCACCCTCTTTGTGGTGCGGTTCCAATTTACCCATTAACGGGCGGGGTTTTATCAATTCCACCTCTATCTTCTCTGCCTCTTCCTGCTCTTTGACCTCTTGCAGGTGGCGTTCATAACGGCGGCGGTGTTCCTCCTCAAAACCGTTGGCAATCGGGTAAACAGGCTTTTGTTCCTGCGGTTGGGCGGATGGACTCTGCACCGGTTCTTTTGCTGTCGGTTTTGTCGCTTGCTCTTTTGCCGCAAGATTCTCCTGCCGTAGCTGTGCCCGGCGTTCCGCTCCGAGGTTCATCATCGCCTCATAGAATCCGTTGATGGGTGGGTTCTCGTCCCAGTCAATGGCGGCATAGACCGCATCGGGGTCGATGGGTGGTTCGGCTGCCTTTGCTTCTGCAACAGGTTGGTCGAACAGCGTTCGGGAAACCGGAGCGGAACGTTTGCCCTGCTTGGCGGTCGCTTTTTTCTTTAACCCCTGTTGTGCTTGCCTGCGTTCCTCTTGCGAGAGGTTGAACAGGTCGTATAAATCCATCACGGGAGGGGTGATTTCCGGCTTCTCTTCTTTTTTCGCCGGTTCTTGTTGCACGGCAACGGTCGGTGCTACTTGTTCTCTCTGCTGTGGCTTTATACCTTTATATAAATCCACATTGAGCCTTTGGGAAAAATCAGTAGAAAGAATTTGCCGCATATCGGCAGCAATGCCCTCAATACCGCCATCATGTAGATAGACCATTGCGGGTTTGCCGTAAGGGTTGGTATCTAACTTCTGTTGCGTGCTGACAATCTGCTGTGGGTGTTGTTGAAAATAGTTGCTTGTGGTAATTCCCGCCGCATCGGGGGTACTGTTGGCAAATAGCTTGTCCGTTTCGCTAATCCCTTGCTTGTTTTCATTCTTTTGCAGGATGATAAGGTCGCTACCCACTTCGGTGTTGGCACTATCCACAAACAGGTTGTTCGGCAGACGGATAGCCGACACGAGGTCGGCACGTTTGAGCATCTCCATACGGATTGCCCCCTCACGGGCATTCATCACCCCCTGCGAGGTGATAAACGCTACAATGCCACCGTCACGCACCGCATCCAGTCCCTTCAAGAAAAAATAGTTGTGAATGGTTTTAGAGGCGGCACGGCGTGGGTAGTCGCCAGCTCCCGTAAATTCGGGATCAAACACAGCTACATCGCCAAAGGGAATATTGGACGTTGCCACATCAAAGTAATTCGTAAACGGTTTTTCAATTCGCTCAAACCCTTCGCCTCTCACTTTGTGCTGTGGATAGAGGTGCGAGAGTAGCTTGCCCGTAATCAGGTCTTTATCAAACGCCATTACCTCCGCTTGCGGAGCGTACTGCCCGAAAGCGGAGATAAACACCCCTTGCCCTGCCGACGGGTCGAGCAGTCGAGCAGGGGTAATGCCATTTGCGTGGAGCGTATCGGCAAGTGCCGATACGATTTCAGGGGGAGTATAGAACGCTGTGAGTACGGAGCTTTTCAGACTGTCGAAGTAGCGTTTGTACTCTTTCTCATCGGCAGAGTGTTCACGGATAAGCCTGTGTAACTCCGCTGTCATGGGGAACAACTCTCGGTCTGATTTTGCCCATTGCACGGAATCCATCAAATCGGCAGCGGGGTTCAAGATGCACTTCAACCCGCCGAAACCGCAATAGCGGCTAAGTATCTCCCTTTCGTCGGGATTAGCCGCCCTGCGCTCTTTTTCCAATGTGAATACCGTCCGTATTGCCTCGATGTTGTCCCGCAGCTTCGCTTTGCGGTTAAATGCCATCTTCGTCCTCCGTAATAAGTGAGATGGCTCCCGTCAGTTCGGTATAGAGCCGGTCGTATGCGGGTGATTGGGCAAAGTCATCCGATAGCGGATAGCGGGCAAACGCTGGTGTGAATACCGGAAGCAGTTGAAGGGCAAGTGTTGGAGCATAGCCCGGATCTATCTCGTCTTCAAACTCATTCCAGAATACCTCTACAATCGTATTGTAGGGAGAGAAATGCAAGCCTTTGAGAAGTGCGGCCATCGCCAGCTCCTGCGCACTGTCTGGTGTATTGCCCTCCAGCCGGGATTGTTCGTACACCTCGGCGGCGTGGTCGGCACGCTCGTTAATAAATGCGGTGTCGGTTGCCCGGTCGGGGTGGTTCTCTTTGAGGTAGTTTAACAGGTACAGTCCGTAATAGGACAATTCGGTCGCTTGATTTTTCTTATTCTTATTCATATTGTTGTGGATTTTAGTGGATTGTGATTGATAAACCGGATAAAAAGCGAAAGGCACTCGACGTCCCCGCCGAGTGCCACCACTAAAATCCACAGTAAAAATCAGTATCAACTATATAATAGTACGAATGACCTTTGACTGTAAATTCAGTGGTAAATATACGCATTATTTCTTTTTTCGCGGGTTGTTCCTTCCTTTTTTCAAGTCGGAGAACACAAACACGGTATTAAAATCGGCATCAAAAGTGACCGATGCACTGAACGCCTTGCCTGCCTTGCTGTTGAATCCTTTGATAACTCCTGTTTGCCCTTTGGTCAATAGGTCGGTAATGTCGGAATCGGTCAGCGTTTTGCCGGCTTTCTGCCGGAATACGGGCAAGGCGCAATCGGGGTTACTGCATCGCACCACCTTGCCGTAGAACTGCATCGCTCCCTTGCCGCACTTGGGGCATTGGCACTCGGTATCCTTGTGCGAAAAGAGCTTATCGCAGGTCAATAGCTCTTCGGTAATCTGCGTAGCATACACCTCAATGCTTTTGCGGAACGTTTCGGCATTCATCCCGCCGTTCTCGATTTTGGCAAGTGCCGTTTCCCATTCGCCCGTCATTGCCACGTCCGCAATGCGCATTGCCTTGACAACCGAATAGATGGAAAGCCCCTTTTCAGTCGGCACGAGGGATTTCTTCTGCCGCACCATGTATTCACGCTTGAAAAGCGTTTCGATGATGGATGCTCGTGTGGCGGGAGTGCCGATACCGCACTCTTTGAGCGACAGGCGGAGTTCCTCGTCCTCCACCTCCTTGCCGCAGGTTTGCATTGCCGAAAGCAACGATGCTTCGGTATGCAGCGGTTTGGGCTTGGTTTTCCCTTCCGTAAGGGAACAACCTCTGACGGGGAGCGTATCTCCCTCGTTCCACGCGGGCAATGTAACCTCTTGGTCTTCTTCCGGCTCACGATACACCGCACGCCATCCGGCTTGCTTGATTACCGCTCCTTTGATAATGAACTCCACACCGCCGGACATTGCCCGAACCGTCGTTACATCCTTGATGCACTTGTCGGAAAAGGCTTCGAGCATACGCCCCACAATCATATCGTAGATGATGCGGTCGTCCGTATCGAGGTTCTTGGCTTTCATGCCCGTTGGTAGCAGGGCGTGGTGGTCGGTAATCTTCGTGCCGTCCACGCTTCGGCGAGTGGGTTCGTTCATAGTGGCAACGTAGCCGCCCCATGTAGGGCAGTTTTTGAGTGCTGCCAATAATGTGGGTAGTTCGGCGAACACATCTTCCGAAATATAACGGCTACCCGTTCTTGGATAGGTGATTAGCTTCGCCTCATAGAGCTTTTGGGCGATGGAGAGCGTCTGCTCTGCCGAAAAGCCGTGCTTGGTATTCGCCTCCTTTTGCAGGGTGGTCAGGTCATACAAAAGCGGAGTCTCCTGCACCGTCTCTTTGCACTCCACACGGGTAACGGCAAATGTTTCACACTCTTTGACTGCCCCGTATGCGGCTTCTGCCATCGGTTTCTCCTTCCATTTCTCGACGGACGAGAGTTTTACCACGCTCTCATTTTCTACTCCATCAGTTGCCAGATGGAGTTGGAACACGGGTTCGGGGACAAATTGTTTGTTCTCCCAGAATCGTTCGCACACCATTGCCAGCGTGGGTGTTTGTACACGTCCCAGCGAGTAGGTTCCACGCCCGGCGGCAACGGTAATGGCTTGGGTGGCGTTGATCCCCACGAGCCAATCCGCTTCTGAACGGGCTTTGGCTGCGTAATAGAGGTTGTCATACTCTGCTCCGTTTTTCAGATTTTCCAGCCCTTCACGGATAGCCTTGTCGGTCAGCGAGCTGATCCAGAGGCGGTCGAACGGGGTGGCACAGCCGATATATTCGTACAAATAACGATGTATAAGTTCTCCCTCTCTTCCGGCATCGCAAGCCACGATTATCCGGTCGCTCTCACTGTACAACTTGGCGATAACCTTAATCTGTGCCACCACGCCGCTATCGGGCTTGTAGCCTTTGTCGGTCTTCTCCTGTCGGGGAACAAGGGTAAACACGGGCGGGATGATGGGCAGGTTGTCCCGATGGAAGCCCTTGATGCCATAGCTATCGGGCAGGGCTGGCATTACCAGATGCCCGAAAGCCCACGTTACATTGTACCCGTTACCCGTCAGGTAACCTTCCTTTTTCTCTGTTGCACCCACGATACGGGCAATCTCCCGTGCCACGCTGGGCTTTTCTGCAAGAATTGTTTTCATACTGTTTTAATTTTACTGTGGATTTTAGTGGTTGGGGCTATTGCCCCGGTTGTTATTTCTGATGATTGTTTCTATTCTGTAAGATCGTTCAAACCTGGCCTATTGCTCTTAATTATTTACATCCGATTCTCGTCGCTATCTTGACCTCGCCGAAGTGGCACATTGACCTCCTCAAAGTGGCACTTTGACCACCTCGAAGTGGCACCTTGACACGCTAAAGGTGGAAACCCCTCTACGACCCATTGTAGAGCCGTCTCGGAAACAGGCAGAATTATCAACATATCGCTAAACTTTTACGCCTTTGGGCTTATTGGGCTGTCGGCGTTGTTCCCGGTTCTGCTGTTCGGTTGGCTGCGTCTGTCCCTGTCGCAAAGGCTCCTGCACACGTTTGGTCGCTTCGTTGGTTTTGCCGTCGGTATTCACCGCTACTTGTGTGCGGCTTTCGGCGGCGGGAGCAATCTCTTGCTTTTGCGTCACGTCGGGATTGGTTTTGTAGTAGTGGGGTTTGCCCGCTTCAAAGCTGTATTTAACGAAGGATGTATATGGCTCACCCTTTCCGTCCCGCATCATGTCCTTTACATAAATGGCTTTATGCTGCATAAAATCTTTCTGTTGCTCCGGTGTCAGTTCCACACCTCCCAATGTTTTCGGCGCACGGATATTGCCGTTTTCATCCGTCCACTTGTGGTTATAGACTTTTGGTTTCTTCTCATTGTCGGACTGATTAGGCAGGTTGGGCTGCTGCGACTGTGTAGTTTGCTTGGCAGGTTTCTCCTTTTGCCGCTTCGCCTGTCGGGGCTGGGTGTTGCGGGGTACGAACTCCACACCCCGATAATCGGCATTGACTTGCAGGGTGGTGGTGAACTTCTTGCCGTTCTTCAACTCAATCTCCTTTTTTACGCCACGCCCGGCACTCAACTCCTCCTGTTCCTGCTTCGAGATAGGGGTATTGCCAATCTTGTTAGAGATAAAAACATCCTTCACTGCGATGGATTCCAGATTGTTGGTCAGGCGGTCGATGCTGACATACGAAGGGATAATCTCGCCCGTATTCTTATCTACCAAATCTACCACACGCCCCATATTGCCCGTCTTTTTCAACGCCGCCTTGTCCTCCTCCGTAAAGCTATGCCCCATAAACTCCTGGTCGAGCTTCGGCTCTTTGCGCATCGTGTGGGGGACAATACCGATGCTGCCGTCGGGCATCTCTTTGAATGAAAGGCGGGCTTCCAGCTCGTAACGCTCGCCGTTGAAGTGGGGGGCAATATTTATTAAGCCCGACTTGCCGTAGTTAAGCATCTTTTTCAGGTCGCCCGACGCTTCGAGCGCGTCCCGGTCAATGCCGTACACCTCTTTCATATCCGCCCAGTCGATACGGCTTTCGTCGATGGGTTTGTAAGGTTGCTTCTCCTCTTTGGGCTGCTCCTGCTGCGGTTGCTCTTGTGCAGGCTGTCCGTCTGCTGCCTGCCCCTGCTCATCTTCCTGTTTCTGTGACTGCTCCTGCTTTCCGGGCTCCTTTTCATCAGGAAACCAATGATCTTCAATCGCTTGCCAGAAAGGGTCGAGGTCGTTGAGCTCATTGGACTCATTGGGGATAGGTTTAACTTCTTCGGACACAGTTTGTGCCTGCTCTGCCTGCACTTTTTCCTGATACGGTTCCGTATCCACACGGTGCGGAGCGAGCAGTTCCTTGTTGGCTTCGGGGTCTTTGAGCAAATCTTTGAGCACGTCTATCACCTGCTCTACGGTGTCTGCCGCCACCCGGTAAAACCCGAAACGTTTCGGCTCTTTGGTCTGGCGGTAGAAATTGGTAAAGAAGCTGTCAAGCGCATTGTCATGTCTGCTGAATACCATAAAATCCCCTTTGTTCTCCGCTTTGGGCGGACTCAGTTTCGGATTGCCGTCTTTGCCCAATCCGGCAACGACACCGATTTCTCCCGTCTTCTCGTCCCGGACGATCAGCACATCTTTTTCGTTCTTTTTCTGTTCCATTGATTCTATTTTTAAGTGAAAACACTATTGATCGGCAGCGAAAGTAATCGCTTTGATATACAGCGCAATGGCTTGCGTACCCTGTGGCGTTACTTGGCGGTTGGATGGCGGCTTTTGGCGGTTTGCACCCCTTTCGCCTGCTGCTTTTTCAGCTCTGATTCGGCAAAGTGGTACTTCACAAAATCAGCCACATCGGACTCCTTGTAATAGACTTTGCCTTTCAACTTGCAATACTTTAATACGCCATCGGTTCGATGGCGCTGCAAGGATCGCTCGCTACTGTGGAGCATCTGGTACAAATCCTGATTATCCAACAGTCGCTCGCCATCGAGATAATGAACCTCTTTGAGTTCCTTACCCGTAAGCGAGCAAATCAACTGCTCGTTCCGGTCGAAACGCTCCATGATCCGTTGCATCCACCCCTCAAAAGTGGCTGTGTTAAGTGGCTCGCTCATCGTTTACCTCCTGTTCTTAGTAGATAGTTGCGTTTGAACTCGTCCAGCATTTGAGCATCACCATTGATTACGCTATCTTTAATGAGCCGCTCCACTTCCGAGATATGATAGCGGCAAGCTCTTCCGAAAAAAGCGTACTCAATGCGCTTGCCGTCTCGTAGCCGTTGCAAGGAGCGGCTACTGATGCCGAGTAAAGAGATGACCTCTTTACTGCTCAACCATATATTTATTTTATCATCGTCTGCCTTCGGCTCTCTGCTTTTCACATAGCCTTCAATCCTGTCTATTCTGGCAAGTAGTTCTTGATAGGCGGAACTTTCTATTGTAATAATCTCCATACCTGTAACTTTTTGATTCTGTGGCAAAGTTCAGACTATTGCGTGGGTGGGTTTCATTAGTGGGTATGCCACTGGGGAAAGATTTTTATGAGAAAGGAATGCAACTGACCGCCAAGTAAAGCCAACCGACCGCCACGAACCGCCAAGCAGCGAAAAACGATTAAATACTCATGGAGTTGAGATACTTTTGCATCAAACTCAAAACAGTGCCAGATATGGAAATCGTAATTATTGAAAAGAAAACTTTTGAGGCGTTGTTATCCGGTATAGCTGTGCTTACCCAGAAAACAAACGCCTTGCATCACAGATGCAACGACAAGAAAATGAGCCGATGGCTCGATGGTGAGGACGTGTGCAGGCTGCTACACATCAGCCAAAGGACACTGCAAACATTGCGGGATAACCGTTTGATAGGCTTTTCACAGGTAAACCGAAAGTTCTACTACAAGCCCGATGAGGTAGAACGCCTACTACCCGTAATAGACCAATTCCGAACGGAACGGGACACGCCGTAGCCATTCACCTAAAAACCACTAAAATCCACAGTAATATATGAATGAGAATGTAATTACAGCCGATGACGAACGTGTCGCGTCGGCATTGAACGCCCTTAGAAAAGGGGCAAAGCAGGTGCGGGAGTTATCCCAGAACTACCATCCGCCGCTGAACGGAGAACGGTATATGACCGACAAAGAGGTTGCCGAGCGGCTCAAAGTCCATCGACGTACCTTACAGGAGTACCGCAACGATAAAAAATTACCTTTTATCCTATTCGGAGGCAAGGTATTGTATCGGGAAACGGACATTGAGCAGATGCTCGAAGAAAATTACAAGAAGGCTATGCGTTAGAACAGCAAAGGGGCAAACCGTCAATGGCTTGCCCCTCCGCTGTTTATGTGTTCAACACTGAAACCCCTCTTTGAATTGGAGTACGATAGGGGGTTCTGAACGAATAGGCGTTACCGCCTTTTTGATAATCCATCCTCGAAAGATTTTCGCCGGCAGACTGTTGAGACGGAAGGCAAGAGCGGTTATCATCTCCATATTATAGCCATCTGCCCGATTGCCATTTGCCAAATGGAGATATTGGTATGTGTCGCTTTCATGCAATGCTCTGCTTTTATAAATAGCCTTAATGTTGCTATTTACAGCCGATAAGGTGACACCGAACAGTTCGGCAATTTCATAGTCCGCCATCCACACGTGACCTGTGATGGTAACGCTGGTTCTGCTGATTGTTATAGTTCCTCTTTCCATTGCTTACACTATTATAGATTAACCGCAACACGGCTGTATTCCTCAATATTTCCCAACTGTGCCGACAGATTTTCCATATCCTTATTGAGTTTTTCTTTGGTAATCTTGGCGTAAATCTGCGTAGTTTTAATGTTCTTGTGCCCCAATATGGAACTTACCGTTTCAATGGGTACATTGTTGGTTAGGCATATCTCCGTTGCCATCGTATGACGGCTCATGTGCCACGTAAGTCGCTTATTTATACCGCATTTCTTGGCTACGACATTGATGCCGTACAAGCAATTCATATACGAGGGAACGGGCAATACCTTGCCGTTCTTTCCCAGCCCTTTGTATTTCTCTATAATTCTGAGCGGAATATCCAATAGGCGGATATTGGACTGTACACCCGTTTTTTGACGGTGCATATAAATCCAGACGTGTTCATCAAAATAGGTACGTAGATTCTCTTCCGACAGATTGCGCATATCCGTGAAACTAAGACCCGTGAAGCAGCAAAACAGAAATAAATCCCTCACTAATTCCTGTTTGCCATTTTTTAGCTTGCCATTCATTAGCATATTAATCTCTTCACGGGTCAAAAAGCCCCGTTCGGTATCCTCTTTTTGAATTTCATATTCACGAAAAGGGTCACGGGTGAGCCAGCCGTTATTGATGGAGATAGATACCATTGTCCGGAGCGGACAGGTATAAATCCAAACGGTATTATTGCAACAATGTTTATCCACACGCAGGAACATATCAAAGTCGGTAATAAAAGCGGGGGTAAGTTCTTTCAACGCTATGTCACTCATACGGTAGCGTTGGTGAATAAACTCTTTCAGGTGCTTATACACCGTTTGATACTTGCTAAGGCTTGATTTTGATTTCATCCCGGCAGTATACAATTTCTCGTAATCCTCGTTGTAACGCTCAAAAACCTTCAAGAGGGTGTATTGGCGATGCTCCAATCCAAGAAAGGCGTTCTTCACCTTTTCTGCCGTGACATAATTGTCCCGATCCATAATCTCCTGATAATGCCCGTTGATTTTTACCCGTATCTTATCCAGCATACGGTTCGTTTCCAAAGCCACCGTGCTACGACCTGTGGCACGACCCGTTTTGGCATCCCAAATTTTCGCATCAATGGTGAGTTTACAACTGAACTGTGTTTGCGTTCCGTCGATAGTCACACGTCCCATAATTGGCGATGTGCCGTCTGCTTTTACCGCCTGTCTTTTCAGGTAGAAAATTGTCGAAAATGTACTCTTCATAACTCTACTTTTTTTAGGTTCAAAATTAATTCGTGTAGAGTTACTTGTTGATACGCAAATCACTGAAGATCACAGAATAAAAACGGGAAATCCAACTTTTTTCAGCCGTTTTGCCAAAATCAACGAATCTTATTCGTATTTTAGTTCCCGTTCTGCCCGAAAATCGCTCATATACAGCCTTCAAACTTATTCAAGCCGTTTCTAACTCGTAACCAAGCGTAGGTTACAGATTAGGCACGTGACTTTGGTTTGAGTTGGCTTTTTAACGGTTTTCGTTGGCTTCATGCCATCTCTCTCAAATATCCTAAACTGCCTGTTCTTCAAATCTATTGCTCTGCTTTTCTCTATCTCGCTTTTTTATATTACTTTTGTGATTCAAAAGACCATGCAGGAATGTGCCTACATACAAACATTGGTGTTCCTTGTCATACCATACTGATTTGGTTGTCCGGCTGGGGCACTCTCCTTTTTCCGGGTCCAGATGCTTCACTTTATTGGTTCGCCTATTCAGTATATTCAATCCTCCACTCTCTGTTGCGATGTATAAATTTCCATCTTCTCCTTCTATCATCCTGCCAAATGAGAAACCTTTCAATGAATTGCCTTTGCCATTTTTGCCTTCTACCTGGTAAAAAGAAAAATCCTCTGTTACCGGATTAAAATAGCTTAGTCCCCCATAATAAGTTCCAATCCACATGTTATCCTGCTTATCGCGGTAAATGGCATAAACAGAAGTATGTCTGATAGACCAATAATTATCTTTGTCGTGCACCAATAAATAAGAATTTTCCAGCTTGTCATCTACCACTGTTATGCCTCCGAAAGAGCCAATCCAGATATTATCATTTCGATCTTGTTCAAAACACCGCACCTGGGTTTGGATGGCAGTTGTAACTGTAGGGCAAATGTCTGCCAGAGAAACCCATTTCTCCTTATTATATATCATCACCCCTTTACCATCTATTGCTACCCATATACGGTTTTGGCAGTCCACAAACAGACAGGTTATATTTTCATTGGGTAGCAAAGTATGTACTTGCCCTTTTTCATATAGATATACTCCGCGGGTAGTTCCCATCAACCATCCCTCCCCATAGGGGCGGATATGGTAAATATTGCCCATGTCTGCCGATTCTAAAGTGCACAGCACTTCTTTTTCCTGTTTATCGGTGTTGTAGCGAAATAGTTGGTCGCCATAACAACCATACAGGGAGTCTTGATAATAAACAAGATCTCTGGCCTTTATGCTTTCATCAACAAATTGTTCGGAAACTATATCATAAGAAACTAAATCATAATCTGCCAATAGGAAAAGTTTATGTTCTCCGTCTCCGCAGATGGTACGGATCGTATTATTTCCCAGTGCTGGCAGATGTTCTGAAAAACTAAATGAATTAATATTGGTGCCATCATATACATTGAGTCGCTCGTTGCCGAACCACAAAGCCCCCTTTTCATCTTGATAGATAGATATGGCAGAAGTTTGAACTGCTGTTTGTGCCATGTCAATGTGTTGGAAATAAAGATCCTTGCCTTTAGCAAAAACAGATAAGAACGAACATACACATAGTAATATAATGTATTTGTATTTCATATATATTAAATGTTTGGTTGCTGCAAAAATAATCAATATCCCCATATTCTCTTGCTTTTTGCAAGTTAATTTTGTTCTCTAGCTCTTAACGCCCAGTATGAAATGGTAAAATCCATCAAAAAAATATCAAAATCTGTCGGGAAACTGATTTTGATATATTACCAATCCATTGTCTTATTGAATTTTTGGCCCTGCTGCTAATTTTGCTTCGAATATATAATTCTTTGTTAAACACATTGTATGAAAAAGACATTCAAACCTATCAGTTTAATGTTGCTTTTGGGAGCTTTATCAAGTACAGCTTCCGTATACGCAACAAGTGTTGAGCGCAATGAAGCAGTAGCAATTGCCCAGCAAAGCAAAAAAGTAACAGGTAATGTTGCTGATGCATCAGGTCCTATTATTGGTGCGGCAATTACAGTCAAAGGTACTACTAACGGTACGATTACAGATTTTGACGGTAATTTTTCTATCGAAGTAACACCGGGAGCCGTTCTCGAAATATCTTATATAGGATATGTTACTCAACAAATAAAGTACACGGGACAAGAAAGTATTAAAGTCACTATGGCCGAAGATACCCAGACATTGGGTGAAGTAGTAGTTACTGCCATGGGTATTAAGAAAGAAAAACGCGCATTGAGTTATGCAATGAGTGAATTGAAGTCGGGCGACTTGTCAATTGTACCAGTACAAAACATTGCAAACACACTTTATGGTAAAGCGCCGGGTGTGCAAATTATGCAAACGGCAGCCGGTCCTACCGGAGGTACTAAAATCCAGATTCGTGGTGTAAACACTGTAGAAGGTAATACCCGTCCGTTAATCGTTGTAGACGGTATTCCTATTAATGATACCGACTCTAACTGGGGTGGGCGTGAACGTGACCAAACCCAGCAAGGTTCAGCTCTGAATGATATTAACCCGGATGATATTGAATCAATGTCAATCCTGAAAGGCGCCAATGCAGCCGCGCTGTATGGTTCGCGTGCAACGAATGGTGTTATCGTTATCACCACCAAACGTGGCGATGGCAATAAAAAAGGATTGGGTATCACTCTAAGTACTTCATATACTTATGACCAACGTGCTTATCTGCCGGAATATCAGAATGTATTTGGTGGCGGTACTTCTCCTTTCTTTAAGACCAATGCGAATGGCGAAAAGATTTACGACGGTTCTACTTACCGCAGTTTCGGTCCCCGCATGGACGGAACGGAAGTACTGTGGTGGGATGGCGTAAAACGTCCTTTCTCTCCACAACCCGACAACTGGAAAGATGTATTTAAAGACGGATTTACCAACAACAACAGCATCGCTATCACCAACGGTACCGAAAAATCAAACTACCGTGTATCATATACCAATATGAACTATGGCGGTTATCTGAAAAACTTCAAACAAAACAAGCATAATTTCAGCTTGGCAGGAAACTTCAAGATGTCAGACCGCGTGTCATTGGATGCTTCTATTTCATTCAACATCTCGGATACTAAAAACCCGCCGACCCGTATCGACCGTGTTTCAAACTATCCGATGCCTCGTAATGAAATAACCCAGTTGTGGAAAGACAACTACAAGAATGCTGATGGTTACTACTTGACTGATGCAATTTCGGGTATCAGTTCCAGCAATCGTGATAACATTATCAACTACCTGATGTGGCAGCAAAACGAGAACTCGTACACTCAAACCCGCGAGCGTCTTATTGCTTCACTGGCTGCTAACGTGAAAATCCTTGAAAGCCTGAACCTGCGTCTGCGTGGTGGTACGGACCGTTACTCTGACAAGAAAGAGAACAAAGAGTACTTCACAAAATATTCAGATCCGGCTGATATGAACAACCTGCAAGGTAGTTACCAAACGATTGATAACCATTATCAAAAGAACTATTTCGAAGCATTGATGATGTTCAACAAGACTTTTGCCGAACACTATGATGTAAGTGTCAATGTAGGTACTTCTGCCGAAGACATTTCGGAACACGGACTGACTTGGAGATCACAAGGCTTGAAATATAACGGTATGTTCTCTACCGAAAACAATAAAAAGAATCCTAAGGATGCCAGCAGAGATACCGGTTACCAACAAGGTGAATTTTTAAGTGCCGTATTTGCTTCTGCACAGTTGGCATACAAGCGTTTCTTGTACCTGGACTTGACAGCCCGTAATGACTGGTCTTCACGTCTGCCGGAAGGAAACCGCAGTTTCTTCTATCCTTCAGTAGGTTTGGGGTTTGTATTTACAGATGCATTCCGCTTGCCCGAATGGTATAATTATGGTAAGCTCAGAGCATCCTATGCTGTTGTAGGTAATACTACTCCTGATATTTACTTTACCAATAATTCATATACATACGGATCATTCAATAACAGTGCTATCACCAATAGCTTTGGTTCAAGTGTGCCTCCTACCAATATCGTTCCTGAAAAGACCTATTCATGGGAATTTGGTTTCGAAAGCCGCATTCTGAACGGCCGCTTGGGTCTTGACCTTGCTTACTACACCAACCGTACTAAAAACCAGATCATTACTGTTCCCGTTGCCCCTTCTACAGGTGCCACAGGTATGAAGATGAATGCCGGAGAAATTTCCAATAGCGGTATTGAAGTACAGGTATATGGAAGCCCGGTTGAAACCAAAGATTTCAAATGGGAAAGTACGTTGAACTTCAGCTATACTCACAATGAGTTGGTTTCATTGGTTGAAGGCATGGACGACCGCGAGATTGGTAACCCATGGAGTGCTGCTATCTTTAAAGCTGTCCCGGGATATTCTGTACCAAGTGTTTATATCCAGAAATGGGTACGCGATGCAGCAGGCAATATTGTATTGGATGAAAATGGTAAATACCAGCAAGAGTCCGAATTTACTTATGCAGGAAGTGCAGCTCCTAAATTCTTAGGTGGTTTCACCAATACATTTACCTATAAGAACTTGAGTTTAAGTGTACACATTGACGGTTCATTCGGAGGTAAATTATTATCATTCACCAACAACTTCCTGAAATCATCAGGTGCCGGCAAAGAATCACTGTACGGACGTGACGAACAATATGGCGGTCTGCCTTACTACATTGACGGTAATAACCGGAAAATTCAGTTAGATAGCCACAATGCAACAGCTCCCGCTAACTCTATGGACGGTTTGGTATACCATGACGGTATCATTGCCGATGGTGTGAAAGCTGACGGAACTAAAAATGATGTTATCCTTTCGGCTGCCGATTACTATAATTCTCGTTACAACCGCAATGGTTCGGAAGATAACCTGTATGACAATACTTACATCAAACTGCGTGAAATGAAATTGTCATATCGTGTACCGACTAAGTTGTGTACCAGACTGGGATTGCAAAATCTGAATGTATCTTTGGTAGGAAGTAACTTGTTCTTCATCTACAAGAATGTGCCTAATGTGAACCCTGAAGCAACTTTGGGTACCAGCGGTACAAATGCTTATGTGGAATATACTTCGTATCCATCAGCCCGAAGCTTTGGTTTCTCACTCAGTACCAGCTTCTAAACTATTACATTAATAAATAATAAGAATACAATATTATGAAACATCTATTATATAGCTTGCTTTTAGGCTCGGCAGTAGCCTTTACTTCATGCACTGATAAGCTGAACGACAAGCATGATGATCCGGATGCTTTTACATCTACCAAAATAGAATATCTGTTTGCACAGGGTGCGCAAAAGACTATTGAAAACGACTATGGTGATATGTATACTTACACTTTCCGTCGTTTTGGTAACTATGTCCAGGTTACTGCACGCCAAACAGGAACAGACCGTATGAACCTGTACGACATCCAGAGTGACTTGGGGCGTTGGGAAAACTATTATGTTACCCGTATGGGAAGCCTGACGGAAATCGATAAAATTTATGCTACTTTGAGTAGTGACGAACAGGCAGCTTACCGCAATTATGCCGAAGGCGCTAAAGTGCTGGAAGCATATAACACGGCAATTGCAACCGATTTCTTTGGAAATATGCCTTACAGCGAAGCCTTCACCGCGCGTAATGCCATCTATGGAGGCGCTGTGATTCTGAAACCCAAGTATGACACCCAAAAAGATATTTATTATTCAATTTTGGATGACTTGAGAGAAGCAGCCGATTACTTCAAAACCAATCCGGCAAGTGATGATGCTTTCCGGCGTCAAGACATTATTTACTCAGGTGATGTTGCCAAATGGGCTAAATTTGCAAACTCTTTAAGATTGCGTTATGCTATGCGCATTTCCAATGTAGATCCCGATAAGGCAAAAGAAGTATTAGGCAGCTTGAACGTAAATGACTTGATCATTAATAACAGCGATAATGCTTACCTCACTGTTTCCGGACAGGAGACTGCCCCCGACGGCATTTGGCGTGCCATGAATGAAAGCCATTCCAAGAGTCAGGGATACTATATGTATGCTCCCCAAGGAATGGTAGACAGAATGACTGCGGCAGCCGATCCCCGTTTGCCGGTATTCTTCCAGCCGGGAGTGGATGATGATGGTAATGTGGTAGATCCTACCCAGCCTATAAAAGGTTATCCTTCATCGGCTGATGATGCTATCGCCCTTATTAACTCAACACCCGATAATGGAGTTAACCTATATAAAGAATATGCAGCTTACAGTTCTATAACTTTCCGCAAAAACTATCATTTGCCGGTGGGTATAGGCATGACAGCAGCCGAAACTTATTTCTGCCTGGCCGAAGCCGCAGCCAGAAACCTGATAAGCGGAGATGCTGAAAGCTACTATAACAAAGGTGTGATACTGTCTATCCAGAACTACTACACTTATTATAAGGATAGTGATGCTACAGGCAAAGATGCAAATATCGTCAATGCTGATGTTTCGGATGCAACATTAAGCACTTGGCTGGCAGGCTCTACTTATAAGTTCGACAGCAGCAAGGCACTTGAGCAAATCGCTACTCAGAAATGGATGCACCTCAATATTCTGCAAATCTATGAAAACTGGGCAGAATATCGCCGTACAGACTTGCCCGTATTGGATGATGACCGCGAAAAAGGCTCATTGCTGAATAAAGAAAAAGCGCCGGTACGCGTGTTGTATCCATCTAAGGAAGCATCTATGAATACCGCAAACTATAATGCACAATCAGAATATAATAAAATCTCTGTTCGTTTGTGGTGGGATACTAAATAAGAATAGGTATTTTTGCATAATAAATTGTTTATATTAAAATAAATTGCCTGTCGGTTATATAGACAGGCAATTTATCTTTTATCCTTAATTCAATAAACCAACAGACATGAAAAGACGATTGTTGTTTCTAACACTAGCCTGCTTGGGAACGAGTGTTTTAACAGCCAAAGACACCATCTATAAAAAAGGATGGATTGACTTTAACAAAAATGGCGTAATGGATGTGTACGAAGATCCCAATGCGCCCATTGAAGACCGCATAAAGGACTTGCTGAAGCAGATGACGTTAGAAGAAAAGACCTGCCAAATGGCAACTCTGTACGGTTCAGGGCGAGTGCTGAAAGATTCGTTGCCCACCCCCAACTGGAAAAACGAAATATGGAAAGACGGCATTGCCAACATAGACGAAGAACTCAACGGACTGGGACGGGGACGCAGAGCATATCCGGAGCTGATTTATCCTTTCAGCAATCATGCCAAAGCCATAAATACCATCCAACGCTGGTTTATAGAAGAAACCCGTTTGGGCATACCGGTAGATTTCTCGAATGAAGGAATCCACGGTTTGAACCACACCAAAGCAACGCCTTTCCCTGCACCGATAAACATTGGTAGTACATGGAACAAACAACTGGTGTACCAAGCCGGCAGCATTTCCGGAAAGGAAGCCAAGACTCTGGGATATACCAATGTATATGCACCTATCTTGGATGTGGCGCGCGATCCGCGATGGGGACGTGTCCTTGAATGTTATGGCGAAGAACCCTATCTGGTAGCCGAACTGGGCATTCAAATGGTAAAAGGACTTCAGGAACAGGGTGTAGCCTCAACCCTGAAGCATTATGCAGCCTATGGCGTTCCTAAAGGCGGACGGGATGCTGCCGTAAGAACCGATCCTCATATCTCTCCGCGCGACCTGCACTCTTTATTCTTATATCCTTTCAAAAGGGTGATAAAAGAAGCACATCCCAAAGGAGTGATGAGTAGCTACAATGACTGGGACGGTGTGCCGGTTACAGCCAGCCATTACTTCCTGACCGAGCTGCTTCGCCAGCAATATGGTTTTAAAGGATATGTGGTGAGCGACAGTGAAGCCGTAGAGTATGTACAAACCAAACACCGCGTAGCCGATACGTATGAAGAAGCCGTGCGCCAAGTGGTAGAAGCCGGTTTAAATGTACGCACACACTTCACCCACCCCGAGGATTATATACTCCCATTGCGCCAATTGGTAAAAGAGGGTAAACTATCTATGAAGGTAATTGATGAACGGGTAGCCGATGTATTGCGTGTAAAGTTTGAATTAGGATTGTTTGACGACCCCTATGTGAATGATATAAAGGCAGCCGACAAAATCGTAGGAGCCGACAAGCATGCAGACTTTGTACTGGAAATGCAAAAACAATCACTCGTTTTGCTGAAAAACGACGGGGACTTGCTTCCGCTGAATAAAAACGAATTGAAAAAGGTCTTGATAGCCGGACCATTAGCTAAAGAAACCAATTATATGATAAGCCGTTACGGTCCGCAAGGATTGGAAAATGTAACAGTGTATGATGGTATTAAAAACTATTTAGACAATCAGGTAGAAGTAGCTTATGCCCAGGGATGCAAAACAAAAGACGCCAACTGGCCCGATAGCGAAATTGTGCCGACTGCACTAACGGACGATGAGAAGCAAGGCATAGACGAGGCTGTACGTTTGGCGGCGGACTGTGATGTAATAATCGCAGCCTTGGGCGAAGACGAAAGCTGTACGGGGGAAAGTAAATCGCGCACCGACTTGAATTTACCCGGACGGCAGCAACAGTTATTGGAAGCCTTGTATGCAACCGGCAAACCGGTAGTCCTGGTATTGATTAACGGTCAACCACTGACCATTAATTGGGCAGCCCGCAACATACCTTCCATACTGGAAGCCTGGTTCCCCAACCAATTGGGAGGAGTAGCCATTGCACAAACCTTATTCGGAGATTATAACCCCGGCGGACGCTTGACAGTTACTTTCCCCAAGACTACCGGGCAGATAGAGTTCAACTTCCCCTTCAAACCGGGATCACAGGACGGACAATATTTCAGTGGTCCCAATGGTTCGGGAAACACCCGTGTAAACGGAGCTTTGTATCCGTTTGGTTTTGGCTTGAGCTATACCACTTTCGATTACTCCAATTTGCAGATCCATCAGGTTACCAAGCACACTCAAAGTCCCATAACCGTATCGGTAGACATCACCAATACGGGCAAACGTGCAGGCGATGAAGTAGTACAGCTTTATTTAAGAGATGTAGTGGCAAGTGTTATTCCTTATGACTCGCAGTTGCGCGGATTTGAAAGAATCCATCTGCAACCGGGAGAAAAGAAAACAGTAACTTTTACATTGACACCGGAAGATCTTGAAATTCTGGATCGTCACATGGAATGGACCGTAGAACCCGGAAAGTTTGAGGTCCTCGTAGGTGCTTCTTCGGAAGATATCCGAAGCAAAGGAGAGTTTTCAGTAGAATAAATAGGGCAGTTTCCCAACACACATTTTTCATTAAAAAGAGTCCCCATGCCGGTAGGAATTAAACTTCCACCGGTATGGGGCTTTTGTTTATCATCTTTGTTTTTGGAATGATTAAATGTTCCCATCATTTTGCACGTATTGATTATTAAATTATATTTGTACCTTATACAATAACTATTAACCATGAAAACACATTCTTTATTAGCAGGCATACTATTGTCCTTTTCATTATCTGTTCAGGCAGGTGACCTGAAACTGTGGTATAAACAACCTGCCAAAATATGGGTGGAAGCCCTTCCTGTAGGGAATTCCCGGATGGGAGCGATGGCATACGGAGGAACTGCGCGCGAGGAACTTCAACTGAATGATGAAACGATGTGGGGCGGAAGTCCGTATCAGAATGATAAACCGGAAGCTCTGGGAAGTATGGAGCAAGTGCGCGAACTGATTTTTGCAGGAAAGAACATGGATGCACAAAATCTGATTCAGAAAACATTCTATTCAGGGAAAAATGGAATGCCCTATCAAACCATTGGCAGTTTGATTATCGAGAATCAGGGACACGAAAATGTAACCGATTATTATCGTGATTTGGACTTGGAACGTGCTGTAGCCACAACTCGCTATAAGGTGGATGGAGTGACTTATCAGCGTGAAGTCTTTGCATCTTTGTCTGACAAAGTGATTATTGTGCATCTAACGGCAGACCAGCCCGGCAAATTGAATTTCAAAGTAGGCTACACCTCTCCATTGGACTACAAGGTAGGCCGTAAAGGAAAGAAACTGGTTCTTACAGGAAATGGTCGCGACCATGAAGGTGTGAAAGGACTGATTCGTATGGAAACGCAGACACAAGCGAATGTGGAAGGCGGAAGCATGAAGGTAAACGACCGGAATATCATTGTAGAGAATGCGACCAGTGCTACCCTCTATATATCGTCGGGAACAAACTTTGTGAATTATCAGAATATAAGTGGCAATGAAAGCAAAAAAGCCGGTGACTATCTTGCCTCGGCTATGAAACAACCCTATGACAAGGCTTTGCAGGAACATATCACCCGTTATAAAGAACAATTCGACCGGGTAAAATTGGACTTGGGAACCAGTGAAGAAGCTAAACAGGAAACGACCACACGTATCGCTCATTTTAATGAAGGTAAAGATGTATCTTTGGCAGTACTGTTATTCCAATATGGCCGTTACTTGCTCATATCTTCCTCTCAACCGGGTGGGCAGCCTGCTAATCTGCAAGGCATTTGGAATGATAAACTCTTGGCTCCCTGGGATGGGAAATATACCATAAATATCAATACGGAAATGAATTACTGGCCGGCAGAGGTAACTAATCTGAGTGAAACACATCAGCCTCTTTTCGAGATGGTGAAAGAACTGGCGGTGACGGGACAGAGAACCGCTCGCAATATGTATGGCTCGCGCGGATGGGTAGCCCATCATAATACCGATATATGGCGTGTTACCGGTCCAGTAGATAAGGCATTCTATGGCACATGGCCTATGGGTGGTGCATGGTTGACTACCCATTTGTGGCAACACTATTTGTATAGCGGTGACAGGCAATTTCTAGCAGAGATTTATCCGGTGTTGAAAGGATCTGCCGATTTTTATCTTGATTACTTGATAGCACATCCCAAGTATGGCTGGATGGTGACAGCTCCGTCCATGTCGCCCGAACATGGTCCGACAGGTGAGGATACTCAATCAGCATCTACCATTGTGGCAGGATGCACCATGGACAATCAGATTGTTTTTGATGTACTGAGTAATGCTTTGCGTGCATCTCAGTTATTAGGTGGTTCTATTTCCTATCAAGATTCCCTGAAGTCTATGATAGATCGCTTGGCACCCATGCAGATTGGAAAGTACAACCAATTGCAGGAGTGGTTGGAAGATCTTGATAATCCGAATGACAAACATCGCCATATTTCCCATGTATATGGATTATTCCCCAGTAATCAAATTTCTCCGTATTCCCATCCTTTGCTTTTCCAAGCTGCCAAGAACACGTTGTTGCAGCGTGGTGATGAGGCTACCGGTTGGTCTATTGGCTGGAAGGTTAATCTGTGGGCAAGGTTACTGGATGGTAATCATGCATATCGCATTATCAATCATATGCTGAAGCTGTTACCTGGTGATGATGTGAAAGTAGATTATCCGCAGGGGCGTACATACCCCAACCTTTTTGATGCGCATCCGCCTTTCCAGATTGATGGTAATTTCGGCTATACGGCGGGTGTTGCCGAAATGTTGTTGCAGAGTCATGACGGTGCGGTGCATCTGCTGCCAGCATTGCCGGATGCCTGGGCAAAAGGTAGTGTACAGGGACTGGTAGCCCGTGGTGGTTTTGTGATAGACATGAATTGGGATGGTGTACAGCTTGATAAGGCTAAGATTCATTCTCGATTGGGAGGAAATTTGCGTTTACGTTCTTATGTGCCTTTGCGTGGGGCAGGAATAAAGGAAGCAATAGGAAAAAATCCGAATATTTTCTATATGCAAGCAGATATAAAAGAGCCATTGATATCCAGTGAAATTAATCCGCAATATCCTGCATTATATAAGGTATATGAGTATGATTTGATGACTGAAGCAGGGCAGGACTATTTGATAGAGCGTGGCTTGTAAACCTGTGGAAGTAAGGAAATAAGAATGCCATGTTTCATTTTGTATCATCAGTTTGAACAACAGTTCTATGCTGATAATACCAAGTGAAACATGGCATTTCCTTTTTCAGTTTATTTCATCTGAATGCTTTTATCACGGACTTTCCGCAATATTTGTTCCAACTCAAATACCTTTTCGGGATATTGGGTTGCCACATTCTCCTTTTCACCTATCTGGTTCATATTATATAATTGCGGAGTACCTTGGTAACCCGTTTCTATCTTTGGCCCCCAAGGAACCATCTTGGGTCCGTCGCTTCCTTCTATATACTTCCAGTCCTTGGTGCGGACAGAGATGGTATGGTTAGAAGCCTGTTCCAATACCCAGGGACGGTCGGTCTTGTCTTGTCCCAGCAAGTTGCCCAGGCGGTTGTAACTGTCGGGAGCACTGCCTTTCGGGATACGTGCATCAACCAGGGAAGCCATTGAAGCCAGCCAGTCTATTTGTGAAACAAGTACATCGGAAACTTCAGGTTTATGGATTGTGTTAGGCCAGTGTACAATTAGCGGAATGCGTGTTCCACCTTCGAATGCACTATACTTGCCTCCACGCAAACCACCTGTAGGTTGATGCCCGTTCAGCAGTTCTTCTGCTTTATCATCATAACCGTCGTCTACTACCGGACCATTGTCACTGGACAGGATGATTAATGTATTCTTGGTCAATCCCATCTTGTCTAAGGTTTCCAATAGTTGACCTACGCTCCAATCAAATTGGGCGATAGCATCTCCGCGTAATCCCATCTTATTCTTACCGCGGAAGCGATCATGCGGGAAACGGGGGACATGCACATCATTGGTAGCAAAGTACATAAAGAAAGGTTCATCCTTGTGCTGTTTAATGAAGTCGATGGCGTGTGCGGTTATAGAGTCTGCAATGTTTTCATCTTTCCACAATGCCTTGCCTCCGCCTTTCATATATCCGATGCGGCTGATGCCGTTCACAATAGACATATCGTGCCCGTGGCTCGGTTTTAAATTGTATAGCAGTTCGGGGTTGTCCTTGCCTGTAGGTTCTCCGGGGAAATTTTTTACATAGCTCACTTCTATGGGGGCGGAAGGATCGTAATTGGCAACTTTTCCATTCTCTATAAAGACACAGGGAACACGGTCTGCTGTGGCAGCCATAATATAGGAATAATCGAATCCTAAATCACTGAGGCAGGCGGGCAGGGGAGCATTCCAATCTTGTTGTGCGGTCTTGTCTCCCAGTCCCAGATGCCATTTACCGAATGCCCCTGTGGCATAACCGGAACTTTTGAACATATCTGCCATGGTGTATTGTTCGGGACGGATAATCATACCGGCATTTCCGGCGGCAACATCCGTTCCCGGTTTGCGCCATGCATATTCTCCCGTCAGCATGGAATAGCGTGATGGGGTACTGGTGGCAGCAGTGGCATGTGCGTTGGTAAACCGTATACCTTCGTTGGCAAGGCGGTTTACATGGGGAGTCTGTATATTCTTTGCTCCATAGCATTCCAGGTCGCCATATCCCAGGTCGTCGGCATAAATAAAGATAACATTTGGTTTGTCAGAGGTACGGTTTTTGTTTTCTGCATGAGCTACCAGGCATGAAGTTAAGGCTAGTGAAAGCACACCTAAATGACTTTTTTTCATAGTGACATATTTTGTTTAGTTAGTAATAAGGTGCACAAAGATAGGGATATATTTTATAAAGTGTGGACTTTTTCTACAAATTTGTAGATCTATCCTACAGGTATTCCACAGTCGGTTTGTGTAATGAGGCTTGTTATTCTATTGATAACTAGCGCACTGTGTATGGCTATACTTATTGGCACATTTTTTGCTGTTTAAGTTAATACGAGACATTAAAAGCTAAACTTTAAATATATAAACCATATCCTTAACATAGAAAGGGTGAAAAAGCTAATATCAAGGCCATGTTCCCCTTAATGGGAAGATCTGTATAAACTCAGTTTTAGAGCTCCCGGTTCGTGATGAATCGGGAGCTTGTTTTTTTATATTTTTATTTCCTCCCACACTAAAGCCGCTGCTCCATAGATGGCTGCATTCTTTACTAGCTTGGAAGGAAGTAATTTTACTTTTCCTTTAAATAGTTTCATCATATTCTGTTCCATGGATTCACGAACAGGTTTGAACAGCAACTCTCCGGCTTTTGCCAGACCTCCCATCAGGAAAATGGCTTGGGGGCTGGTGATGGCAACTACATTGGCAAGAGCTTTTCCCAGCATCTCTCCTGTGTATCGGAACGTTTCCTGTGCCAGTTCATCACCTGCCAGTGCCGCTTCACTGATAATCTTTGCGTCCATGTCATTAAAAGGAATATCGCGTAAAGGGCTGGGAGTGGTGTATTTTGCCATCATCTTGTAGGCACTTCGCTTTACGCCGGTAGCTGATACATAGGTTTCCAAACAACCTTTCCGCCCACAACTGCATTGCCTTCCATCCGGAGATACGATAACGTGTCCCAGTTCTCCGGCAAATCCGTCATGTCCATAGATCAGTTTACCATGAGCTACAAATCCGCTTCCCAATCCTGTACCCAGAGTCACTACCAGAAAATCCTGCATATCTTTTGCCCCTCCGTAAATCATTTCGCCTATGGCTGCTGCATTGGCATCATTGGTGAGATAGATGGGGAGGTTGGGATAATATTCTTTCATCATTTCTACAAAGGGGATAATGCCATGCCAAGGCAGGTTGGGAGCATATTCTATGGTCCCTTTGTAGTAATTTCCGTCCGGAGCTCCGATGCCTATGCCAATCAGGGTGGAAGTCTCCTCAATAGTGCTGAAAAGGGTGTGCGTTGCTGCACATAGTTCCTTTAAATAATCTTTTATATTTTCGTGGGTGGCAGTCAGTATATTTCCTTCCGCCAAATAGTTTCCGACTCGGTCTATAAAACCAAACTTGGTATTTGTACCGCCAATGTCTATTCCTAGTGCTACTGCTGTTTTCATATTGTATTCTTATTATTATCCTATAGATAACAACCGTGTCCGTATTTTGTTTCTTATGCTAAAATTAAAGAAATGCAATTAGCGTCTGCAAAGACCATTTACTGAAAATAAGTTAATATTAATGTGTGGGATGCAGTATTTGCTGCTTTTCTCCCTTTAAAAGACAGAAGATATAAAAACACATGATAGTTATGAAAAAGTTGAACCTATTTTTATTAGCATTCTTGGCAGTCATTGGAGTTACTTTTCAGTCATGCGATGATGGCGATTACTACTCTATTGGTGATTTTGCAGCAGATTGGGCTACTGTGAATGTGAAAGGAGCCCATGTATATGATTTTACTGGTGACAGATGGGGAAAACTTTGGCCTGCCGCCACCAATTATCCCGGTTACTCACCGATTGACGGGCAGCGGGTAATTGTTTACTTCAATCCCTTGTTTGATAACTATCCGGAAGGGTATGATTGCTCTATTAAACTGGAAGGGATCAGAGAGATCCTCACAAAGAATATAGAGGAACTGACCGCCGAAAATGAAGAAGAATTCGGCAATGATCCGGTGAGCATCTATGAAGGAAATATGTGGATCAGCAGAGGCGGCTATCTGAATATTATTTTTAATCAGAATCTGCCGGCGAAGTATAAGCACCGTGTCAGCTTGGTAAAGAATACCACGGTAACTCCGGAGGATGATGGATATATTCATTTGGAATATCGTTACAATACGTATGATGATACGATTGACCGTTGGGTATATGGTGCGGTATCTTTTAATTTGAATTCTTTGGATATTACTTCGGAAACCAAAGGTATAAAGGTAAAAATCAATTCGGCTACAAATGGTGAGAAAGAGATAACTTTCGATTTGAAACCATCGGCATCACCGGAGAAGTTGAGCCAGTTTGATTTTTCTCAGACAGAGATCAGATAATTAGGGTTTGATTAAAGAGAGAGTTGTGATAGCCCCTTGCATCTTTTTGTGGTAGATGCAGGGGGCTTATTTTATTATACCATATCCTCACCCGTTTTGACGATAGCCACTTTCACAGTCTTATGGAAAGGGATAAAACGAGAAATAATGGCAATAACCAATGATGCGATAAGCATATAGCCAAGAACTGTTTTCAACCCTAATAAAAGGCTTTGGGTTTGCAGGGTGGCATACAGGCTGTTGGTTGCCATTTGGGTTGCTTCGCTCATGCCGTGTCCCTGTGCCAGTGCACTGTTCAGCGACTGGGTATATTGCTTGGAGGCCAGCAGGTTATCCATTGTCATGTTCTCCGAGAGGATGTTCATAGCATTCAATTGGAGGCGGTATAGAATGTTGTTGTAGAAAGAAGTAGACAGGGCTGGTGCCAATGCAGAACGGAATGCAATCAGGAAGAAAGCATTGTATATCATCAGTCTGGGATTCATATCTTCTACCACGTACACGCCGAAAGCGATGAATAAAACCATCATTCCCATGCCACGCAGGAACATGGGGAAATAGAGCATTTCATAGCTTGCTCCGGGAGCAATGCCGAAGTACAGGATGGCAAAATAGATAACGAAGCAAAACATTCCGCCCGAAACGAGGAAACGGAAACGCCAGCGTTGCCAGCGGAACCACCAGAAGCAGATGATGGCTCCCAGTATAAAACCGGGCAGCATCCATAGATTCAATGCATTGGTGTGTACACTGTCTATGCGGATAATGCTGGTGGCATAACTGATTATAAGTGAACTGCTGGAGGAAAAGAACATGGTGAGAATCATAAAGAAATAACCGATAAGGGCTTTGCTATGATTCAGCACCTCTACTCGGATATAAGGCTTTTTAGCATTGCTTTGTCTGTAGAAGAACAGCCACAGCAAGATGGGTGTTGCAACGGTATATATCACAATCTTTGGAGAAGAAAACCAGTCCAGTGTTTTGCCATAAGTGAATATATAGATGATAAACAACAAACTGGTGGCGGCAAGTAATACACTCCTGCCATCCATTTCCTTGAAAGGAATATGCAGAGGGCTGTGTCCGTAGCGGAAGAACGCTGAGATAAAGACAATGGCTATCAGCAACAGGATTACGACAAAATAATACATATGCTGCCACTGGTAATAATACGCCAGTTGTGCCGTGAGTGCCATCGATACTTGTCCTGCCGAGAAAACAATAGGGTAGAAATAGGCATAAAATTCACTACGCACATTGGCGGGACTGAAGAAAGGGCGGATCATGATGATAATCTCCAACATGGCAAACCCCTTGAAGAAGCCGATAAAGAAACTGCAAATAATCACAATATCTATTTGGTGCACCTTGGCACAGATAAAGCTAAGTATAGCCTGCATCAGCAAGACGATTAACAAAGCCGTTTTAGTAGTTAGCACCGCACGCACCTTGGGAATAAGAGGATAAGCCACCGCCATGCCCACCGAGGTGGCATAGTATGCCATACGAATATCTTCACTCAGCACACCCAGTGTTCCTGAGACTTCGGTAATGTCTCCCGTATAAGCGCCGTTTATCAGTGCCACGGGAATCATGATTATCATGGCAGTAACGAATCCCAGCCATTGGGGAACCCAGCGGCGGACAGGAACATTCAGGGCTTGCAGTTTTACCATCTTCTTCTTAGTCTTTTAATGCTTCGGTTTCTACCATCATTCCGGCGCGGAGCAACTCCATGTCTTCGGGGGTGGCATCGTCCAGATCTATGCGCACGGGGATGCGTTGCTGTACTTTTACAAAGTTTCCTGCCGAGTTGTCTGTGGGGACCAGTGAGTATTTGGAACCGGTTGCTTCTGATATGGCTGTCACCGTTCCGTGGAACAGTTTGTGGCTGAATGCATCTACCTTTATCACTACTTTTTGCCCGATGTAGATATTGGCTATCTGGGTTTCCTTATAGTTGGCGGTGATCCATTTGTCGTTGCCCCTCACCAGGTAGGACAGGGTTTGCCCTGCCTGCACCAGTTGTCCGGGCTCCAGTGTGCGGCGACCCATGTAGCCGTCATAGGGGGCGGTTACCACGGTGTAGGAGAGGTTTAGTTCCGCCATTTCCAAGTCGGCTTCTTTGCGCAGTATAGAGGCATCCACGCTGGCAGTCTTCTTGGTCGTTTCCGAGTATTGGGACTGTGCGGCGTTCTTCTGTTTCAGTAGGGCTTCATAGCGGGCTTTCATGGCTTCGTAATTTGCCTTTACCTGCTCGTATTGCTGTTGGGACACGGATTCTTCTTTCAGCAGGTTGGCATACCGGTTATAGTCTTGTTCCATTTGCCATAGGCGGGCTTTGGTTTCGGCTATGTTGGCCTCTTGCACGGATACGTTTTCGTGGCTGGTTTGTATGCCCGATCCCAAGATATCTTTAGAGGCGCGGGCATCCATCAGTGCGGCTTCCGCATCTTTCAGTTTAATGCGGTATTCGCGGTCGTCCAGAATCAGCAGCGTGTCTCCGGCTTTTACAAATTGGTGTTCGGTGAAGCGCACCTCCTTTATGTAGCCCGGTACGCGTATGTTGATGGGGGAGATGTATTGGTCTACCACGGCATCATTCGTAATTTCGTAGTTCAGGTATTTCCAAAAATAATCTACCGTCCACGAAATGCCTGCCAAGGCGATAAGGATGCATACGCTATTCAGGATTATATTCTTTCTTTTCTGTCGGATCAGTTGTTGCCGTTTCTTTTTAAGTGTAGCCATATGGGTTCTTGTTTTAGGTTATAAATTTCCGCAGATGCGTTGCAGTTCGTAATAAGTATAGATCACGTTGGCGCGGGCGGTGGTTAGTTGCAGTTCTTCCTGCAGGCGGATGTTGCTGGCATCCAGCAGGTCGGTCAGGATAGAGAGCTGGTTCATGTACCGGTTATGCACGATGCGGTAGTTTTCTTCTGCCTGGGTGACGGACAGGCGCAGGGCCTTTACCCGGTCCAGTGCTTCGTTGTGGCGGATATAGGCGCTTCTCACTTTTACCCGTATGTCTTGCATCAGTTGTTCTTCTGCATTCTTTTGCAGGTTGATGTATTGTTGCGCTTCCCTCATCTTATGCTTGTTGTGATATAGGGAGGACAGATTGTAGGACAGGCTGAGTGCCACATTCCAGTTATTACTGAACATATCTTCCATGGTGCTGCTCAAGGGGCGTGCCAAGGTATTGCCCGCATGCAGGGACAGGGTGGGCAGATAGTCGGCTTGGGTGAGGCGCTTGTCTGCTATGGCTAGTTGGGTGTGATAACGTGCCAATCTTATTTCGGGATAGTTCTGATAGGCTTGTTCTATGTAGGCGTCGCAACTTTGCAGTTCTACTGGCATATGCAGTAAGGCGGTGTCCGGCAGCAACAACAGGTCTTCGTCCAAGCCCAGTATCACGTCCAGTTGTTGGGATACGATGTAGGTGTTGTCCTTGGCTTCGCGGTAGGCCAGTTCGTCATTGGTCAGTTGCAGTTCGCTTCTTATTTCGTCGTTACGGGTCAGGACACCCTCTTTTCGCATTTTCCTAATGTCTTTCAGTCTCACTTTGGATTCTTCGATATTTCGTTCCAATACTTTTTGTTGTTTGTGTAGCGTAAACAGGTCAATGTACTGTTGGAGCAGCAAGAGCTTTATGTCGGCTATGTTGTTGGCGGTGCTCAGTTGGGCTATCTGTTTTTCCAGTGAGGCTCTGCGGATGGAATGTTCTATTTTGCCTCCTCGGTAGATGGGCTGGGTCAGGTCTACGTTGTAGTTGTGCGACCAGTCCGGCACGTCGGGGTGCGTGGGGTGTGCCAGTCCGCTTTTAAAGATGGTGGGCTGACCTATGTATCCGGTAGTTGCATTCAGCTTTATTTCGGGCAGGCGCAGATTGCGGGCTGTCTGTTCTTTTTCGCTTGCTACTATCTCCTGTATATGAGATGCCTTGATGCGCAGGCTGTATTCCGTTCCCCTTTCAAAAAGTTCGTTCAGGGAGAGGGGATAGGTCTGTTGCGCTTTCAGTGACAAGCCCGGTAGTAGCGCCAGGGATAATACGATGTAATGTTTAAATCTCATCCAGTATATTGCTTAGTTTCGTTAGGTTATTTATGGTGCTCTGTACTTGCTTTTCGCCCATTTTCTTGGTTAGTTGGGCATATAGTTCATCCGTCAGGGGGCGTATTTGCAAGGATAATTCCCGTCCTTTGGTGGTAAGGAAAATAAGTCGGTTGCGTTTGTCCGTAGGGTCTTCTTTGCGGATTACCCACCCTTTCTTTTCCAGATTGTTAATCAGGTTGGTGAGGCAGGCTTTGTCCTTTGCCGTCCTTTCGGCAAGGTATTGCTGGCTTACTCCTTCCTTGCGCCACAGGCAGTGCATTATTTGGAGCATTTCAATGGTTATCTCTATCTTGTTACGCTTCAATACCCGTTGGATGGTTTGGCGGAAAGCCATGCGTGTGCTCAGTATTTTTAGGAATAGGTCGCGTGACGGTTCACTTTTATCCATTATTTTTCTCTTTTTGTATTATTGGGCGCAAAGGTACGTATTTTTATCGAAAAATAGTTTAATGTTTGACTATTTTTTATGCGTGGTGCCTGCTGATTACTTGAAATAAATGAATAACTTCCCCTCTGAATACTTGCTAATAAACATTCAGTGAGATAACAGGATTATCTATCCCCCTTTCTGTTGTATCTTCGCCCCTACAATTTAAAATAGTGCGAAGCAATGAAATCAAATGATGTATTTAGCTACATGGAGACATGTATCAGTAAGAAGGAGAAGCTGGGGAAAGATAGTACGGCAGAGTTGTATCATGCGGTCTTTGTCCGTCTGCAAGGCTTTTGGAAGAAATCCACGCTGCATTGGAGTCGTGTGACCGGTGAGGTAGTAGATGAATTCCAGGCACACCTGCAAGAGGAGGGGCTGCAAACCAATACGGTGAACAGTTACCTCAGCAATTTCCGGGCAATGTATAATGATGCTGTAAAACATGGGATAGCGACCCACGTTGCCCCCGTCAATCCCTTTGCCCACTTGCAGCTGAAGCGTGAGAAGACCGACAAGCGCGCCACCTCGCAGAAAATCACAGAGCGTATTATCCGGATGGACGATAAAGGCTCTCCGATGAGGCGGCTTGCCATAGACTGCTACACTTTCTGTTTCCTGGCATGTGGCATCCCCTTTGTGGACCTTGCCAACCTCACGGAGAAGAATATCCACGGAGATGTCCTTGTCTATAGCCGCGTAAAGACCGGCACCCGGGTTTGCATTGGTATTTCCAAGGGAATGCGTATCCTTATTGATAAGTACCGGCGAAAGGGATCTTTACATCTGTTCCCCCTTCTTCCCAATAAAAAGAAGGTTTCACATAAAGATTACAAAAAGATTCAGAGACAAATCAACGAGCAACTCAAGAAGATAGGGGAGGAACTGGGACAGAAGATGAAACTGACCTATTATGTGGCTCGGCACACTTGGGCAAGCCAGGCTCATGAGATGGATATTCCGCTGGCTGCCATCAGTCAGGCATTAGGACACCGGTCTGAGGGAACCACATTGATTTATCTGGCTGAACTGAGCCAGGAGAAGTTGAATAAATCATACGAAATGGTGAGCATGAGTGTTGATAATCTTGTTTGCGGGCGTGCCTGATCACTTATTTAGAAAATAAGGGTATGGAAGTGTAACAGTCTATAGTTCAATGATATAGCACATACTACAATAAAAGAATGTCTCATATCCGGGAACAAAAGTAGGACTTATCAGATAAAGAAACAAAGAAAAACGGATTTTTTTTTGTAAAATCTAATTTCTCACGTTGTAACTGTATTGTTTTTGGCTCTTTTTACCTCTTGATAACCCCATCAGTGGCAGAATGGCAAAAATAGGCATATACGGCTTCCTACCGCTATGCTTTTTCTGTCCATTTAACAAGTTTTTATCCTTCTTTTTGCCCCTCATGGGATCATTGCTAAACGGGAAAAGCACGCAATATTCACTTTATTTTACCGATTTATAAATTTTTATCCGTACTAAGGCCGGCGGAATCTCCCTTATTTTCTAAATAAGGGATGTTATAGCAGCTTTTATTGATTAATCACTTGTGAACCAATAGCTTATATGAATAGAAAGTTATTTTTTATATGTATGTTCGCCGTTTGCCTGTGTGCCGGTTGTGGTCATGATTCTGATGACCCCGTAACTCCGCCCACTCCTCCCGGTCCGGGTCCTGAACCCGATCCCGACCCTGTAGCCATCGAACTATACACTTCCCTTGAATCCCGCGCTGCCGTCAACGGGTTTGACGGTACAGAGATCAGCATAGCCGCAGGCACTTCCTCCGGGCATATTGCCGAGGTGTGGAACGGCATGGCCACCGGTTCCCGCATTGCCCTTAGTCCCGTGCAATATTATCCGGCCGACAGTTCCGCCATTTACCTGCGTGGCTTCTATCCCCGCACCGGTTCTTTGGCCGATGGCATTGCCGATTATACGCTGACGGGCAAGGAAGACCTTCTGTATGCCGGGCTCACTGCCGGGTCTTTGGGCACTCCCTTCACTCCTTCGGCAGAGGCGCTGACTTTCCATCACCTGCTGGCGCAGCTCAATGTGTCGCTGGATACGGAGGAAGACTTTCAGGGCACATACCGCCTCAAGCATCTCAGCATTGAGGGTTCCGCGGGGAGCGCATCGCTGGATGTGCTGAATGGCACGGTACAGTTTGGTGAAGATCCCATCCGCTTGGAAGTCTATAACGTAGAGGACTTTAGCGGTGAGGTGGTGAAGGCCGGAAGCACTCTGTCCCTGGGTTATATACTGATACAGCCCAAAGCGGCCCTTACTCTGAATCTGGTATTGGCAAGGGATGAGAATCCGGAACATAATATTGTTTTGGCAAATCAACCGGTGGAGTTTGAGGGTGGCAGTTCCGAAACGGGGTTGTCTTATAAGCTGTCCATCAAATTGCCTAATGATATAGGGAAAGAAGATCCCGATAATCCTGACAATCCCGACCCTGACAATCCTGATAACCCTGATAACCCGGATCCTGATAATCCGGACACCCCGGACCCCGATAATCCTGACAATCCCGATCCGGATGACCCTGACCATCCCGACCATCCTAACCCGGATGATCCCGATCCCGGAAAGCCTGAGAATCCGGATACAGTGGAGTTGACACTTTATGCCACCATCACGGCATGGAGTGATATTCCTATGGGTGACATAGATATTCCCGTACATTGATTTCATGAATATAAACTAACAAATAAAGAAACAAGAAAATGAAAACACTTAAAACAACTATGTTCGTCACTGCCTGTATGGCTATGATGTGCGCTTGTACTGACCAGTCTACTTTGGATGAAAACCAAGGAAGTAATGAATCGAATGAATTGGTAGAACTTAAAATTAATCCGTCTATTGCGTTGACTAGGGCGGCTGTGGCTGGAACTGATGGAAAGGTTTTGGAAAACATTGCTGTTTATTCAACTGGGACAGAGAATAATTATGCGATTTATAACTATCCTGAGAATGGCTCTAGTTGGGGAGTAAAAGGAAGTGATAAGATCTATTTATCCAAAGATGCTGTGACTATTTTTGCTTACTATCCTGCTTATCAAGCTGACGGAAGTACTGCTTTGAAAATCAATGAAAGTGGTACTCCCAGCACATCATCTACCATTAATGTTTCCTTAAATGGTGGTGCGGATAGTGCAGGTGATGATAACAAAATTATTGTTGCAAGTAATGAAGCAGGTAGCATTAATACCACGGCAAAGGATATAGATTATATGTATGCAGTAAGTGGTGGTAATGGTGGTGCACAAAACACAGTAGATGTAGCTCTTGAGACTCAACCCACTGCCAACAGTACATCTTCCAGTGTATCCCTTAAAATGAAGCATGCCATGGCATTGGTCAGCTTTAAAGTGGTTAAAGAAAAATATAATAACACAGGTAGTTTGACTAAGATTGTGCTTAATAGTAACAATAGCACCACATTGACAAAAGGGAACTCTGATGCAACCATGAATATCAGTACCGGAAATATAACAGTGGAATCGACTGCCACAGCTGCTAAGTTCACCCGATTTATCTATACAGGTGATGCCGCCGGATATACCCTAAAAGAAGATGCAAGCCAGTCACCTGCTTTCAGTATCTTGACTTATCCCAATGAGACAGCTGATAAATCAAGCATAACAGTAGAGGTCACGATTGACGGTCAAACATACTCACATGCATTACCTAGCAGCAGCCCTACTTCCCAAGCCTGGGCAGCAGGCAAGAACCATGTCTATACCTTAAAGCTCAGTGGAAAAGAATTAAGCATAACAAATGTAGCTATAGAATCCTGGGGAACTGATGTCCCCATGGGTGATGTCACATTAGAATAACCATTAACCCCAATAAACCAATGATAAAAAGGAACATCCCTACCGCCCTGTCCCTGAGCCTTGTAGCCTTGGTCTTATCCTGCCCCGCCTGTACGGAGCAGGATGCTCCCCGTGTCGATACCGGCACAGGCACAGAATCCACCGCAGCCCTACAACTATCTATGGCAGGGCTGGAGGTGGTTCCTGATGCTGCAAGGGAAGCAACAACAACTACACCCCTCTATAGTGGAACTATGGGAGTCTATCTAAAAGGAACATTATACGGGGAAACTACGGCATATACTTTTACCAGTGATGAACAGGGTAACACAGGTACAGTAACCCCGACAAGTGGGGCTACTGCCCCTTTGCTCTATGCAGAGACTGCCACCATCTATGCAGGTTATCCCTACACTGATAGCAGTATTACGCTGGCAACTAATGATATTGGAAACCATCCCACTCTTGCTATCAGCACCAGTGCCATCAACTATGCACCCACTATAGAAGCGGGTACAGGTCTTGATTTTACCAGCGCCGCCACCGACTATATGTATGGTGTGGAATACGCCAATGGCGGATTTACCACCGACCAACCCACCGCCAACTTTAAGAGCCCGAGTGTTACCATCGGCTTTAAACACGCCTTTTCCCAAATACAATTCGTTATCATCAAGGGAACAGGCTATTACCAAACCGGAAATATCAGTTCCATTACCTACACCCGTGATGGAGCACCAAAACTACAGGCAGACAATGGCTCTAGAATGAACCTGCACGATGGAAGTATCACAGGCACCGAAGCATCTACCAGTGGTGTTGCTTTATACACTTTCGATTTAAGCAACAGAAAAGATTTAACAGCCACCACCGATGCCGACAGTACTCCCTATATCCTTACCACCTATGCCTTACCTTGTGCCACTGCCACCCAAACCAGCACCTTCACCATCACAGTAGATGGCGTAGAGATGAAAGCCGACCTTTCCACCCTGTCCCAAGCATGGGAAGCAGGAAAGAAATACGTCTATACTTTCCGCTTCGGCCCTACGGGAATGACATTGGTAGGAGTGGAAATAAAAGGATGGGAAACCAGTGGAGGCACAGGAGATGCCAAGCCCGAAGGCTATGCCATGACCGTAAATGCAGATATAGCCGGAACAGGTATCCATAGCCGGGAAGCCCTTCCCACTGATGCGGGCAGCAGCGCAATGTATGACCGTGACAAGTTCTATGATGGTGACCAAATCCGCATCCAGCAAACCAAAGATGCCGCCCAAATACTCCCCGTCGGTACTACCAACGAATGTAACTATCAACTGATCCAATCAGGTTCCAAAGAAACCTGGGTAGCCACCCCCGTAGCCAATGGATTGAACTATATAGCA